>Ga0129307_1000365_pt1 | contig 72332 bp, 57 predicted proteins | sample P1105metagenome_FD_94437 | JGI IMG/M metagenome (GOLD analysis project Ga0129307, IMG submission 94437) | Capybara group fecal microbial communities from Wisconsin, USA - P1105 metagenome | ecosystem: Host-associated > Mammals > Digestive system > Large intestine > Fecal | place: USA: Wisconsin...
AGGAGAAGATGAAGATGTGTACAGCAGCAACTTATTATGCAAAGGATCATTATTTCGGACGCAATCTGGATCTGGAATTTTCTTATCACGAAGAGATCACTATTGTGCCAAGAAACTATCCCTTTATCTTTCGCAAATGCGAGGGCATCAATCATCATTATGCAATGATCGGGACAGCGTTTGTTGTGGAGGGGTATCCGCTCTTCTATGATGCCGTAAATGAGAAAGGCCTTGGAATTGCTGGATTAAATTTTCCCGGGAACGCTGCTTATAAGGCAGAAGTTCCGGATGCGGACAATGTAGCACCATTTGAATTCATACCATGGATCCTCAGTCGCTGTGCCGATGTCGATGAAGCAAAGACACTTATTTCCCGGATGAATCCGGTAAATATAAATTTTAGCCCGGAGCTTCCGTTAACGCCGTTGCATTGGATGATTGCGGATAAAAAAAGAACGATTGTAGTTGAACCTCTAAAAGATGGCATCAGAGTATACGATGATCCGGTGGGGGTCATGACCAACAATCCAACCTTTGATCAGCAGATGTTTCATCTCAGCAATTATATGCATTTGTCAAATAAACCTGTGACAAATACTTTCGCCAAGGGTCTGGAGATTACGGAATACAGCCGTGGAATGGGCGCGATGGGAATGCCCGGTGATCTTTCCTCTGCATCAAGGTTTGTGAAGGCGGCGTTTACCCGCATGAATTCAGTTTCCGGCAATTCGGAGGAGGAAAGCGTAAGCCAGTTTTTCCACATTCTGGGGTCCGTAGAGCAACAAAGAGGCTGTGTTTGTCTAGGCGAAGGAAAATATGAGATAACCGTATATTCTTCCTGTTGTAACATGGATCGTGGAATTTACTATTACAGAACATATGAGAATTCTCAGATTACAGCAGTAGATATGCACAAAGAGGCAACAGACGGAGAAGCATTGATTCGGTATCCGATGATCAAAGAACAGCAGATACGATATCAAAACTGAAATCAAGATATATTTCAGTTTATAGATTTTACAGCGTTGATTTGCACCCCGTTTACACCTTTTAAAGGTGAGCTACCCGATGAATGATGAGAAAACATTCTGCAGAAGCAGGGTGCTTTTATTACTATTGATTGATGAAACATTGCAAATATCGTAATGTTCCATAATGTTGCGGTTGGAAACGAATATAGTACACTCTTGTCAAAGATAGAATTTTAGTGCGTTTGCAATGTTATCGAAATGTCTTGCAATGTCATTGCAATGTTTCGCAATGTATGATGTGCTTATAAAAGAACAGTCTGGAGGTAGGAAGGTGAAGATAACAGAAATATATAATGATGTGATTATTGAAAACTTGGATTATGAGTTTAAAGCTGAATTGAACCCGGAGAATCCGATGAAATGGGCAAAAATCATAGTTGGATATGCTAATGGTAAAGGCGGCGTGATATTTGTTGGCGTATCTAATGAAGGTGAAGCCTTTGGCTTGTCCTTAGACGAAATAGACAAGACAAAGAATTTGGTGGCAAGAATCAATGACAGAAACATTTTCCCTCATGCAAGAATCCAATATTCAATGCGAAGCGTAGATGATAGGGCAGAGCATTTTGTTTTAGGTATCCATGTTTTGCAGGCGGACTCTATTCTGCGTTATCGGGAAGGTGATTATAATGAAAAAGTTTTTACAAAAGGTGACGGCAATGCGGTTCCTGCAACACCTGAAGAGATAATTGCGTTAGCAAAGAGAAAATATGGTGTTGATAACGAGACGACGGATATAAGGTACGATGAAGCAAAGTGGACAGAGTATACTGACCTTTGCAGGGAGTATAGGGATGACTCACATGCTCCAACATTAAAAGAACTCCAGAATGAGGAGATTGTTTCAAAAGACGGATATGTTAAATCAGGATTGGTAATGTTCCGGGACGATTACGAAGGAGACGACACACTAATATGCTGCCGTTTATGGAGGGGAAAAAAGAAAACAGGCACTGTACTTGATAGTGATAGATTTCGCGGATCATTGGCAAGCGTTTTCAAAAATACAATTAAGTTTATAGAGCGAAACACAAAAACCGGCTGGAGAAAGACTGAAAATGGTGGAAGGGAAGCAATTCGTTCTTATCCCAAAGATGCAGTCAGAGAAGCGTTGGTTAACGCAATGGCACACAGAGATTATTCTATTGCAGGTACACAGATTGATGTAGATATTTACTGTGACAGAATAGAAATTGTATCTCCGGGGTCATGGTTATTGCCAAAAGGATATGAAGAGTATCCGTTGGGTTCAATTCCTTCAATAAGGAGAAACTCTATCGTATCAGCGTGTCTTGATGTTGCAAATCTTATGGAACGCGGTGGAACAGGTTTTCAGACTATGATTGAAAGTTATGAGGACTGCGAGGAGAAAAAGCAACCGATAGTATCAATTTATCCGGGCTTTTTGAATCTTTGCTTGCATGACAAGCTTTATGATGATAATGATCAAGCGTTAGAAATGGTGAGTATGTCTGATTCTGAAAAAATTCTTGAATTGTTGAAAGATGAAGGACCTAAACCGGTAAAGGAATTACAGGAAGTAACAAGCTATAAGAGCAGAAGTCAGTTTTTAAAAGAGGTTATTAATCCTTTATTAGAGGCAGGTATCGTGATTAGAGATGGAAATAATAAGTCACCGAAATCTGTTATTAAGTTTATGCAATAAAATGCTCTGAATCATTGGATGAACCTATAGTGTTTAAGGGAGCAAAAGAGATGAAAAAAATAACCGACCGCAGGATTTTTCAGATTCTTCCAAGCGGTTTTTTTAACCTATTAGCGGGAGGAAGCAATCAGGAAATCTATTCGGAATGCTTGTTATTGATCTACGAGCAATTTGAAAGGGAAATATCATATAGAGTAGACAGAAAACAGATTAGGGATGTTTTGGCGTCGTATTTGTATGACCAAAATATTTCACTGGACTTGGAGGATGAGGAACAGAAGAATTATTCAGATTTAGCCAATGCAATCATTCGGAAGATGTCCAGTAAAAATATTGGCTGGTTAGAGGAAGAAACGGACGACGCCACTTTGGAAAAAGCTGTTTATATGACAGAAAACGGATTGGCGTTGGCTGAGTTTTTGCTGTCTGTTCAGATGCCGGAAACAGAGGAATACTCCGCATATATCATACATATATACAATACATTAATGAATCTGGATCAGTGGAAGGAACATCCGTATATCAATGGATTGAAGAGCATTTCAGCACAGGCAAAAGCTTTATCAAAATCTTTAAAAAAGCTATCCACTTATATTCGTAAAATAATTGAGAGAATGATTGTTGAAGAAACCTTTGAGACTTTGACCGATAATCTGATCGAGTATTTTGACGGTAATTTTGTGAAAGAATATGCACGATTAACAAAGCAGCAAAATGTATACCGCTACAGAGGAATCATACATGGTAAATTGGAACAAATCAAAGAGAATACGGTATTAATGGAGAGTATGATCGAAGAGTGCAGCAAGGAAGAAGAAATATCACTGGAAGATGCCAGAGAGCAAATGGATGAGTTGTTTGCATCAACCAACAGATTTTTGTTTGATGATTATGAGAAGATCATGAAAGACATTAAGCATAAAATAAATGTCTATCTCCAGGTTGGAATAGGGCGAGCCAGATTTTTGCGCAATAGGGAAATTGATGAAAAGAATTATGTGGAGAGAACGATTAAGATTCTGGCGCAGGAATTAAGTGATTTATCAAACAGGGATTTATTGCCGCAGGAGCTTATGCCTTTATTTGCATTTGACAGAAATGAATTCATAGACCTTGCCTCAATCAGATATCCGGGCAAAGAAAAAGCGATAGTAAAAGTAACGACACAGGAAGTTGAGGAGCTGACGGATGATGCTCGGGAAATGGCAAGAAGGCAGCAGGAGAAAGAGGCATTTAATCCCTATTCGAAAGAATTGATGAAACGATTTATTGAAAACTGTATGAATGGTAAAGGGAAAATATCTGCTGAAGAGTTACCCATTCGCAAAAAGGAAGATCTGATGGCAGTTCTATCCGCAGTGGCCTATGCAAAAGATAATGGCTATTCAATAGAAGTTCAGGATGGTTATTTAGAAGCGAATGGCTTGCTATTACACAGGTTTTTGATAGAAAACGAAGGAGAATGATATGGGATTCGTGCAGGATTACGAAGAACTTATAATGACGGAAAGAGGATTGTTCCAGAAGATTTGTAGGGTATTTCTGAAACAGACTTTTATTGTGTGTGATCGAAATGAAGAAAGTCGGAAAATGTATTTTTTTGTAAGAAAACATCAAGAAATGTTTTCTGAGTATTTTCAATACATGGGATTTGACATAGCTATTGATCAAGACAATAAGGTGACGATGTTAAAGAATCAAAAAAACGATGGCCTTCAATCAAATCGCTTGCGGTTTCGAAAATATGAAAGCATTGTTTTGTGCTGCCTGTGGACAATATATGTGGATCAGGTCAGGGAAGGGAACTTGACGAGACCTATTTTGATTACTGTATTCGATTTGCGACAGGCAATGGAGAAGTATGGCGTAAAAGAGGATATGGAGGGGAAAGGGATTTTAAGAGATACGTTGGAACTTTTTTCACGTTATCAATTAGTTGGTGTAAATGGTGAAATCGGAAATCCGGATTGTACAATCAGATTATATTCGTCATTGCAATTTGCATTGGAACTTGAGGAATTCAAGCAATTTGTAATTGAAGCAGATAATAGAATGCAAGAAAGCAGAAAAATGGTAGATTTACTTGATGATGAGGAGTTTGCGGAGGAAGACGATGAATCGTAAGACAATTAGAAAAATTGCATTAGTTAACTGGGCTTGTTTTCAAAGAGAGGAAATAAGTATCAGTGGATCTACCTTATTTACAGGTGTAAATGGGAGTGGCAAGTCGACTGCATTGGACGCATTGACATATCTTCTGACTGCCAATACGCAATTTAATTTAGCCGCAAAAGATCGTGACCGTACAGTTAAAGCATATGTTCGTGGAGACACAAAGAGCAATGGAAAGGATCAATATCTGAGAACTGGCGAGGTGGTATCTTATATAGCGATTGAAGTTGTGTCTGAAACAGAGCAGGATTCTTTTGTGATTGGAGTGTGTATTGAGTCTCCGAGTGTGACTGATAAATGTACTTCTTATTGGTTTATATTAAAAAATACTTGTCTGTCAGATGTGAGAATGGCCACAATTGAGGAAGGGAAGCTGTCTGTATATCCCAGAAAACAAATGACTGTTAAAGGTAAATCCTTGAAAATGTCAGATTTTATGGGAAGGGAAAAGGCAAGGTCACAGATTCTAAGAACACTGGGACTTAGGTGTGATCCGGAAAAGTATCGCAGTAAACTCGTAAAAATGATGGCCTTTAATCCGGAGAACAATGTAGATCAGTTTATCCAAAATTGCGTGCTAGAGCCGGGAAATGTCAATTCCCTGCAGGAGCTCCGCATACAGAAGGAGCGATTTGAAGAGCTTAAGGGTATCTATGAGAACTTGAGAATATCCAAGGAAAAGCTTGAACTCGTGGAACAAAAGACCATGGAATACGAGAGCCAAAACAGGTTATATTTGAATCGTTTCCTGATGCTGAAGTATCAGGATTATTTGGCCGCAAAAGATGAGAAGGAAGAAACGGAACGAGCCATTAAGAACCTGGGGCAAAAGCGGGAATCCATTGAGAAAGACATAAAACAAACTGAGGTAAAAAGGGATAGGGCACGGGATAGATACGACAGTGCCAAAAACAATCCCGGGTATGCTGATGTCAAGGGAAGCATAGATTCTATTGAAAACCAGTTGAAGGATCTTGAAAAAGAAATTGAGCACAATAGGGAATGCGTCCGGAAATTACAGGAGCTGAAGGAAAAAATCTTTCGGTTGAAAGAACTGCTGAATGAGGACTGGCGGTTTTCGAATGAAACGGAAATGGTATTTGATGCATTGGGAAATACCATGCTTTCTGCAGACCGATGTCAAGAAGTCATTAATACCCTTTCTAAAACATTTAGGGAATTATCTGATAAGTATCGTCGCAACGGAGTTTTGGCAGAGCAGGAAAAAGAAAAAGTACATCAGGAATTATCAAAAGTATTGGAAGCACTAATGGATTTGGACCGCAAAAAAGTGCCTTATCCGGAAGAGGCGGAAAAAGTCAGACGCATCATTTGGCAGGAACTCTCCAAGAAATACAAGGATGTTCAGGTGCGTTTCTTTTCGGAACTTGTGCAGGAAATCAGAGATCCTTCCTGGAGAAATGCAATAGAGACATTTTTAGGTAGAAAGAGATTTTATCTTGTGGTAGATAATGCTTATGTGCAGGAAGCATTGCAGATTCTGAATGCTAAAAAACTGCATGAGACCAACATTATCATTGGGGATAAGTTACCTGAAAGTGAAATTCAAAAAGGTTCGGCAGCAGAGATTCTCGATATTCCCAACGCCATCGCGAGGAAATATGCGAATTATCTGTTGAATGGAATTTATCTGTGTGACAGTGTTGAGGAATTGCATAATCATCCTAAGGGAGGATTGATGAGGGACGGTATGCTCGCAAAAAGTTATTCTGCCACGATGATGGATATGAGCAAAACCATGTGCTATATGGGCAGGGATGTCATTGAACTTCAAATCAGGGAATATCAAAAGAAAAAGAAAGAATTGGAAGAAAAAGAAAGTGTCTGTATAAAGCAGGTAGAACTGATGAAATGCAGAACCGAGGCGATAGAGAATGCGGATATTCGTGTTAATGATTATAATTTTTCCGCTCCTAAAAAACTGAAAGCGAATGAAGATGAGTATCATAGGATAGAGGAAGAAAAGAGTAAACTGGAGAAAGATCCTAGTTTTGTGAGTATATTAGAAGAGGTAAACAGAGCAAAATCATCGCTAGATGAAATCGAACAGCAACTAGAAAAACAGAGGGATGAAAGGACAACCTTAAATAATGAGATAGAAAATAAGAAGGAAAAAGAAAAGCAATTGGCGGCAGATATCTTTCAAAAGGAGAATATATATCAGGAAACTCTTGTTGATCATCCCGAAGTGGAAACAGAAATGAAAACAGACTACGAGAGGCTTAAAAAGCGATCTGATAATGCTTGGATGGTAATAAAGGAGAATACTGTTCAAAAACAGAGAAGTGAGACAGACCGTGCAAAGACAACAATGGAAAATTCACAGCTTGATTACCTTAGAACTGCGGGTATGAATTTGGAAAAACGTGGACCGTCTTATATTCCCTTTTTTAATGAAGAAAAGAAACTGATTTCTAATGTTAAGATTGAGGAAGCGTCCAATAAGCTTGCTCAACATGCAAAGGAAATGGAAAGTACTTTTATGACGGATTTCATAGCTGAGATGAATGAAAGCATTAATAAGGCTAAAAATGAAGTTAATGGTATCAACGAAGAATTAAAATCTCTTCCGTTTGGAAATGATACTTATGCCTTTCAAATGGATGAGAGAGAAGACAGAAGAGAGTTTTTCCGCATATGCCGAAAACTGAATGACTATGGTTCTGTAGAAATGCTTCAGAGTATGAACGCTGATGATGAGGAATTGTCGGATGATATCAAAAGTTTTATGGAGAAGATTCTCTCTGAACCGGATGAGTGTGAATATACGGATTATCGTAGGTATTTTAAATATGATATGAAGATTCGTACCAAGCGTGGCGGAAAGGAGATAGAAGCTGATTTTTCCAAAAAGCAGGGATCGGCAAGTAATGGTGAAAAACAGACTCCATATTTTATTATTTTGGCTGCAAGTCTGATGCAATGTTATCCCAGGAATGTGGAATGTATCAGAGTAGCATTCATTGATGAAGCGTTTGCTGCACTTTCGAGGGAAAGGATTGAGCAGATGGTTAAGTATCTTGAAGATAATTGTTTTCAGGTGATGTATGCGGCACCGCCGGAGAAGATATCAAGTATCGGTGATTTGATTGATACAACCATAAGTCTTGTATCGTCAGGAAAGTATACAAAAATAATAGAGGGATTGGTAAGGCGTTAGTATGGAAAAACTGACAGCGTGGCAACGCAAGATTCTAGATAAACTCTTAAGCCGCTATGAAAATAGCAGAACTTATGCCGGAGATAACAGGATTAATCAGACATTTCGTATTCCGGTCGGAGATGTCTGGCCCGGATATTTGGATGATTTTACGGATGTAACGGAGATAGAGGAATTTATTAAAGAGATAGAACAGCTGGAAAAGGCTGGTTTGATTTTTATTCGTTATAAAAAAAATGGTGAGATTATTTCTTTGGAGATTAATAAAGGAAGTATTTCGGAATACTACCGCCTGCTGAACAGAAAAGAGAAGAAGACCATTATTGATGAAGAGATAAAAATGTATCAGTATTATTTTGGAGATGAATCGGCATTAGGAGCGTTTTGCAGAAAACAGGCGGATTTGCTCATGACCGGAAAAAAAGCACAATACAGAAAAGATCGTGCGGAGAATTATTTAGCTCTTTTAAAAAGGATTTTGATAAATGAGCATGAATTATATGAGAGAGAATTATCTGTTTCTGTTTTAGGAGACAGCAAAGCATTTGAGAACTCATATCGAAGAACTGTATGTAAGATTTTAAGAGATTATGGGGATTATGAGGATGTTTTAACAGGAGAAGATGAAGAGAGAAATATAGAACTGCTCATATTGGAGATGCATAAAATATTTCCCAATCCAGGATATGTTTATTTTAGAGGGGAAGCCTCTGTGAATCTTGAAGATGGAACGGTTTTTGAAATCAGTAAAGACCTTCCAATGGCATTTTCGACTGATTTTTTGGATAGAGTAATTAGGATAAACCCTAAGGAAAAAAGAGTATTGACAATAGAGAATCTTACTTCTTTTCATCGATTTACGCAGAAAGGATTCTTTTGCATCTATCTAGCGGGATATCACAGCGTGCGCATTTCAAAGTATTTGAGTAAAATTGCCCAGCCTGAGGAAAAAGAATGGTTGCATTTTGGAGATCTTGATCCGGATGGATATATGATATTGCGGAATCTGAGGAACAAAACAGGTTTAAATTTTCGTCCTTATCAAATGAATGAGGAAATGCTTAGTCTGTATAAAAAGTATTCCAAAAGATTGGAAGAGCAGGATAAGGTAAAAGCAAATACATTGATAGCGGAAAGTTTTTATTCAAATGTATTGAACTATATGTTGGAGAATGACATGAAACTTGAGCAGGAAGTAATAGCGATGGATATAGAGGGGATATATTGAGATAACCAAGAAAAACACAGTAAGGTCGGAAAATAATGGTACGAGTACTATTTGTCTGCTGGGGCAACATTTGTCGTTCGCCCATGGCAGAGTATATTTTTAAGGATTTGGTTAAGAAAGAGGGGATTGCAGATAAAGTTTATATTGAATCTGCGGCTACCTCCACGGAAGAACTGGGCAATCCGGTATATCCGCATGCCCGTGCCGAATTGAAAAGACACGGCATTGACTGCAGCGGTCATCGCGCCAGGCAGGTTAGGAAAAGCGATTATGATGAGTTTGATTACATAATCGCAATGGAGGATATTCATCATCGTATTATGCGTGACAGATTTTTCGGCGGAAAAGATGATAAGATATCTCTATGCATGGATTATTCGTCCACACCCGGGAAGCAGATTGCGGACCCCTGGTATACAGACGATTTCGACACGGCTTACAGACAGATAGAAGAAGGCTGCAGAGGATTACTTGAATATATTAAGCGGAGGATATAATGATAAAAGCAGTTATTTTTGACATGGACGGAGTCATTTTTGATTCCGAAAGAGTTATTTGTGACCTTTGGCTTGAGATAGCTAAAGAAAACGACATTCCGGGCATTGAAGAGCTGATGCTTAAATGTATCGGATTGAATGATAAGGCGACAGACGATCTTTTTACGAAAACGTACGGGGACAGATTCCCGTATGCGGAATTTAAGAAAAAAATTTCCTTGGAATATCATTCAAGGTATGACGGAGGAAGACTTCCGATGAAGCCGGGAGTTAAAGAACTTTTATCCTTCTTAAAGGCGAATAATGTAAAGACGGCTTTGGCTTCTTCGACAAGAGTTGAGACGGTGACAAATCAGTTAAGGGATGCGGATATCCTTAAGTATTTTGACGTTGTTGTCGGCGGCGATATGGTTAATAATTCAAAACCCAACCCCGAAATTTTTCTTCAGGCAGCCGAAAAACTGCAAATTGATGCAAAAGAAGCGTATATCATCGAGGATTCTTTTAACGGAATAAAGGCAGCACATGCGGCAAATGCGTTTCCCGTGATGGTGCCGGATATGCTGGAACCGAACGAGGAAATCAGTGCTTTGTGCCACAGGATTTTTAAAGATTTGCTTAAAGTGAAAGATTACTTCGAAGGATTGGTTTAAAATAAGTATTTTTATACATCCCAAAAGTGTCCTTAAGTTTGAAATAATACCCATAATATGATAAAATATTAATTTGATTGAGTAGATTTCATCTATCGTGAGGGGAATGCGATGGGAAGATATGATAATGCTTTAAACAACTTGAATTTATTTGAATTTTTCAACAAAAATAAAAAAGGACGGGCCGGAAGAATTTTCAGCCTTGTCCTTTTATTTGTTTTAACTGTTTCTTTAGCGGGAGCGGGCGTGATTTTCCTTGGCGATTATGTGCATGCGGAAACTATTACGGGTGCGGATAACGACAAGGTTAATATTGATTTTACGGGTCAGAATGAAGGCTATTCCGCATTTCTTTACAATAACAGCAACGGACTTCCCACTTCGGAAGCCAATGCAATAGCGGAAACAGAAGAAGGATTCATTTGGATAGGAAGTTACAGCGGTCTTATAAGATACGACGGCAATACATTTGAGAGAATAGATTCATCAACAGGAATAGCCAGTGTTACGGCTCTTTATGTTGACAGCCAAAACCGTCTTTGGATTGGTTCAAACGACAGCGGAACGGCAGTGATGGAAAAAGGAGAGATTAAGATTTTTAAAGATGAATCCGGCTCTCAGTCTTTATCCATCAGAAGTATTACCGAAGATGAAGCCGGCAATATTATCATTGCAACCACACACGGAATCAATGTAATAGACGAATATCAGAATCTTTACAAGCTCGATGCGCCTGCTCTTAACGATGCGTATATTCATGAGTTGAGAACCGACAATAATACCGGAATTATCTATGGAATTACCCAGGAGGGAAATGTATTTACAATCGAAAACTGTAAGGTTACGGGATATTATGATATGACGAGATTCGGCATTCAGGATGCCAATTGCATCTTACCCGATCCCAAGAATCCCGGACATATATACATAGGTACCGATAATTCGGAAATCTATTACGGAGATTTATTTGAAGGCATGAAAAATGCCAAAGAAATATCCGTGGGTTCCTTAAAGAAAATCAATTCTATGGAGTATGTTGACGGTAAATTATGGATTTGTGCAGATAACGGTATAGGAATGCGTGATGAGGCAGGATTCAGACCCATCTATAATCTTCCCATGAACAATTCCATTGACCAGATGCTTACGGATTATGAAGGCAATCTTTGGTTTGCGTCATCCAGACAGGGCGTTCAGAAAGTCGTCAGAAACCGTTTCACTGACATTTTTGCAAAATACGGTTTGGAAGAAGAAGTAGTAAATACAACCTGCAGATATAAATCTTATTTGCTTTTGGGTACGGATACAGGTCTTATTGCACTTGAAGGCGGAGACAAAGTAAGCAGGATTGCGCTCAAGCAGAAAGTTGATTTGCCTGAAAAATATAACGGTTATACCGACCTTATCGACCTTTTGGAAGGAATCAGAATAAGATCGATTATAAGAGACAGCGAAGATATTCTTTGGATCTCAACATACAGTGAGATGGGACTTCTTTGTTTTGATGACGGAAATATCAGAAGTTACAGCCAAAGCAACGGCCTTCCTTCAAACAAAGTCAGAGCGGTTTACGAAGCTCCCGAGCAAGGATATGTTTTTGCAGCCTGCTCCGAAGGCCTTGCGATGATAGACAAGAAAAAAGGCATTACCGATGTTATAACCTCCGCTTCAGGTCTCGGTAATCCCGAGGTTTTGACATCTACACAGGGATTCAAAGGCGAAGTGCTTCTCGGTACCGACGGCGGCGGTATATACATTGTAAGAAACAACAACATTGAAGGTATAGGATTAAAAGAAGGCCTTTCTTCAATGGTGGTTATGAGAATAAAAAGAGATGATGCCAGAAGAATATATTGGATAGTTACAAGTAATTCGCTCAGTTATATGACAGAGGATTACGAGGTTGTTACCATTAAGAATTTCCCGTATTCGAATAACTTCGATCTTTATGAAAACGATAAAGGGGAAATGTGGGTATTAAGCAGCAACGGTATCTATGTCGTCAATGCCGATGAACTTATTGCCAATGAAGAAATCAATACGGTTTATTACAGCGTGTCAAACGGTTTGCCGTGTGTGTCCACTGCAAACTCCTACAGTGATTTGACTGACGAGGGAGATTTGTATATTGCCGGATCAACAGGCGTTGCAAAAGTAAATATCAATGAATCGTTCGGTGATGTTCAGGTTATAAAAATGGCAGTGCCTTACATAGAAGCAGACGGAAAGATGATATATCCGGATTCAAGCGGAGTTTTTAATGTCTCTGCGGCCACCAAGAGAGTTACCATTTACGGATTTGTTTATACTTACTCTTTGATGAATCCCAAAGTAACTTACTATCTTGATGGTTTCGACAAAGAAGCCAAAACGGTCAACAGAACAGATCTGGAGCCGGTAGAATATACCAACCTTCGCGGAAAAACCTATAATTTCGTCATGAAACTGGATGATTCTATGGGCAACGGCCATAACGAAATGTCCGTAACCATAGTTAAGCAAAAAGCTTTTTACGAAACGTTTCTGTTTTATGCGTTCCTTGCAATAGTGTTCGGATTGCTTTTATATGAAATTATAGTTCTTGTTGTCAGCAAAAAGACAAAGAGTCTTTTAAAGAAACAACAGGAAACAAAGCTCTTTATTCGCGAGATGACAGAAGCATTTGCGAGAACCATCGATATGAAAGACCAGTATACCAAAGGTCATTCCATCCGTGTGGCAGAGTATACAGCATTGCTTACCAAGGAACTCGGCTACGATGAAGACACTGTGGAAAATTATTACAACATCGCACTTTTGCATGATATAGGCAAAATCGGCATAAAGCCTGAAGTATTAAACAAGGCGGGCAAACTTACAGAAGAAGAATTTACGCTTATCAAATCCCATTCCACCAAGGGATATAATGTGCTTAAAGATATCAGTATCATGCCGGAACTTGCCATCGGTGCCAGATTCCATCATGAAAGACCTGACGGAAAAGGTTATCCCAAAGGACTTGTCGGTGATGAAATACCCAGAGTTGCACAGATTATTGCTGTTGCGGATACATTCGATGCAATGTATTCCAATCGACCTTACAGAAAGCGTATGAATTTCGAAAAGGTGGTTTCAATCATCAAAGAAGTGGCAGGAACACAGTTAACCGAAGATGTGGTTGAAGCATTCTTAAGACTTGTGGAAAAAGGAGAGATCAAGATGGACGCCGATGATAACGGAGGCGGTTCCATGGATGATATAAACAATATTCGTCTTAAATATGACGAGAAACCTCAAAAAGAAGAAAAGAAGGAAGACGTCGGTGATGAAAAAGAACAATGATAACGAATTAGAGGAAAACAGGAAGAGCATAAAAGAGTTTTTCCTCATTGCAATTCCGGTCGGAGCTTTTATTATCGTGGCGGTGGCTGCACTGATTATAGGAATTGCCGTTACCGAAAAAAAGAAAAACAATGCTTTGGGTGTTGAAGTTGCCGGAGTGGAAACAAATAAAACAGGATCCGATAACGGTGATAACAAAGATATAAATGATGTGTCCGATAACACGGACACATCTGCTTTGTTGACCGAAGATGATGAAATATCCGGGGAGGAAAACGGAAAATCCGCAAACTCTCCGGTTAATTCTATTTTAAATACCGGTAAATTATCGCAGGAAGGAAGCGGTTATGAGGGCACCAAAGGTACGGGAAAGTACAATTACGGAGAGGCTCTTCAGAAATCACTTCTGTTTTACGAATTGCAAAGGTCGGGAGATTTACCCGAAGAAGTAAGATGCAACTGGAGAGGAGATTCCTGCTTAAATGACGGTTCCGATGCGGGACTTGATTTATCGGGCGGCTGGTTTGACGCCGGAGATAATGTAAAATTCAATCTTCCGATGGCGTATACCGCATCAATGCTTGCCTGGTCCGTATATGAGGACAAAGATGCATACGAAGAATCAGGTCAGCTTGAATATGCATTATCAAACATTAAATGGGCAAATGATTATTTTATTAAATGCCATCCTTCGGATGAAGTTTATTATTATCAGGTCGGCGACGGAAACAAAGACCATTCCTTCTGGGGAAGTGCCGAAGTCGTTGATGTAAAAATGGAGAGACCTTCATATTGCGTCACCAGACAAAACCCCGGCTCTGCCGTCTGCGGAGAAACTGCAGCATCGCTTGCGGCATGCTCGATAGTATTTAAGGATACAGATAAAGAATACAGCGATTTATGCTTAAAGCACGCAAAGAGTCTTTATAAATTCGCCAGAGACACAAAGTCTGATGCCGGATATACTGCAGCAAACGGCTTTTATAATTCATGGAGCGGTTATAACGACGAACTTGCCTGGTCCGGTGTATGGCTTTACATGGCGACAGGTGATGAGACGTATCTGACCAATGCCAAAGAGGATTATTCCAAAGCGGACAGAAATCATAAATGGGCAATGTGCTGGGATGACGTTCATATCGGTGCGGCTTTGCTTTTGGCTAAAAACACCGACGATACAATGTATAAAACCGACCTGGAAAAACATCTTGACTGGTGGAGTGTAGGATACAACGGTGAAAAGATTACTTATACCCCCAAAGGACTGGCATGGCTTGATTCATGGGGCTCTTTAAGATATGCCACCACGACCGGTTATATTGCATCAATATATGCAGAATGGGACGGATGTTCTGCCGAAAAGAGAAAGATTTATGAGGATTTTGCTCTTTCACAGGCTGGATATGCTCTCGGAGATACAGGAAGATCGTTTGAGATAGGATTCGGTAAGGATTATCCGAAGAACCCGCATCACAGAACCGCTCAGGGTTCATATTGTGACAATATGAATGAGCCTGCTGCTGCAAGACACATATTATACGGTGCTCTTGTAGGAGGCCCGGATGCATCGGACGGTTATAACGATACAGTCAGCGATTATACCGTAAATGAAGTTGCATGCGATTATAATGCGGGCTTTACGGGACTTCTTGCACATCTTTATTCAAAATACAAAGGACAGACAATTAAAGATTTCGGTGCGGTTGAAACGCCCGAACTGGAGATATATGCAGACGGAGCAATAAATGTTACCGGAGACGATTTTATAGAAGTCAAAGCTTTTGTATATAATATTACAGGCTGGCCGGCAAGAGTTCCCGAAAGCATTGAATTAAGATATTTCGTGGATCTTTCGGAGGTTGTCAAAGCCGGAGGAAGCGCTTCGGATATCGAGGTTACGACCAATTATATGCAATCAGGAAGCTGCGAGGGACTTAAGGTATGGGATGAAGCCAAAAACATTTATTATGTATCGATAGTATTTGACGACAAATCTTTGTATCCCGGCGGTCAGTCTGAGTATAAAAAAGAGATACAGGTGAGAATCAGAAATACCAAAGGAGTATGGGATGATTCGAACGACCCTTCATTTGAGGGCCTCGCAAGCGGAAATGCAACGCTTGCCACCAATATGGCTGTTTACGAAAACGGAGTTCTTGTGTTCGGAACGACACCTCCAAGCGGAGACAAAGCGGGAGAGTCTGTGGTAAATGCAAACGGCGGCGCTTCAAACGATAAGAACGTAAATAATTCCTCGAACTCCAACAACAGCAATAACAACAATAATAACAACAATAATAATAATAACAATAACAACAACAATAACACGGTTTCACCCTCGAGTGTGGATTCGGGCAACGACAAGGTAAAAGTTAAGATTGATTATACCGGAGACGGTAAGAGCAGTGTTTCGGGAACGATAGAGATAACCAATAATTCCGATGAGACGATTGACTTATCCAAAACGGATATAACTTATTATTTTACGGCAGATAATAAATCTTCGTTTACTTTTGACAATTACCATTCGGCGGTAAATGCCAAGGACGGAACATACACCGCATTAAGCAGCGTATCCGGTGCGATATCGGATGCAAGCGGTACGGATTGCGACAAGAAATGTGTGATCACGATAAAAGATTCATATTCTCTAAAAAAGGGAGATACGTTTACATTAAGTTTTGCTCTTCATCCTTCGGATTGGAGCAATATCAACATTTCAAATGACTATTCTTATAAAAATGCTGACGGAGTAGTGATTAAAACAGGCGGAAACATCGTATTTGGAAAAGAACCCAAATAAAATTAAAAATAATCCCATAAAAAGATAGAACTTATTCGTATCTTTAGTGGAGTTAGGAGGAAACTTGACTCAGGAAAAGTTTGCGGACTGTATCAACAGGATAAAAAACAAAGACAAGTCCGGGCTCAAAGACATATATGATGAGTACCTGGGATACATTTATCCTATTATATACGGTATCGTTAATCAAAAAGAAAATGCCGAAGATGTGACGCAGGATTTTTTTGTGAAGCTTTATTCCATGGCAGAAAACATGGAACTGAAAGACTCGCACAAAACTTTCCTTGCCACGATTGCGAGAAATATGGCAATTGATTTTGTCAGAAAGAATTCTCGTTCCATAGCAGTAGATGATTTTGTGGAAGAAGGAATTGAACCCGTATCAAACGACAAGGTTGAAGAGAAGGTAATAGGAGATATGACGGTTACCGAGGCTCTGGCGACACTTTCCGAAAAAGAGAGGACGGTTGTCAGCATGAAGATTTTGTCGGATATGACGTTCAATGAAATATCGGAGGCTTTGCAGATACCCATGGGAACTGTTACCTGGAGGTATCAGGAAGCTATCAAAAAATTAAGGAGGTTGGGCTATGAGTAAAGATTTATCAAAAGAATATAAAGAAGCCGTAATGAACGATTTGCCCGATCTCTGGGGAAAAATCGAAGCGGCAATTGATGCCGGCGAGGAACAAAAAGAAACATCATCGATTAAGTCTGACACTGTTGAAACAGTAAATGAAAAAGTAAATGCCGGTGCAGCAAGGGATTATGTCCCTGCAAAGAAAAAGAAGAAATTCCCGGTTTGGATATTCGCGGCAATTCCTTCTGCGGCAATTCTTTTAATAGCTGTCGTACCTTTGTTGTTCTTCGGAGGTTTGGCAGCAACCAAAAACAAAAACAGTACGGGAACGATGTATGATGCAGCACCAAACGCAGTTGAATATACAGACGCTGCCGCATCGGATGATTATTATGTACCGGAAACTGCTGAGTCGGCTGATTGGGAAAATGTTGCCGAAGCTGAAGAAATCGATGAATACCCAAATAACGACGGTAATTCAAAAAATACTTACTCAGGAACGGATAATAAAAGCATTGATTACGCTGCAGGATTGGAAAACGGCGATAGAAATGAACTGACGCATGTGGCTCAGGGAGAGGATGAAGGCGATTATGATTTTGGCGATGCACAAACTCCCGGTACCGTTTCTGAAGGAATCGTAAAAGGAAATCAGGAAACAGCGATAGTTGATATTTTGCTGATATACGATGATTACGAAGAAACAGCTGCTTTTGTAATTGTTAAAGAGGTCATCGGAGATGAAAGATTATGTAACGACAATTTCAACGGATTTGAGGTGGGTGACTGCTTTGATGCCATTATCGATCCTGATGACGGATTCGAAGAATTGGGAAAATATAAGGTAGTAATAAGCTTTATTCCCGGCAAAGATGGAATCTATCGTATAGAAAAAATAGAGGAAATAAGCGAAAGCGACTGAATTTGTTTTTCGACTGATATTATTATATAATCAAACAAGTGTGTTTAAGCATCTTGTTTAAAGGCTTTCGGAGGCTACAATGAACAAAAAGACAATTGCAAGAAGACTGATTTGCTTTTTATTGGTGGGAGTATTGCTTGCGATACTTCCTGCCAATTATGTTTATGCAAAGAAGAAAAACTATGAATTCGGAGTGAAACTGACTGCCGGTTACAATCAAAAAGTATTGGTTGGGTACGGCGCGCCTGTTTCAATCGCGGTAGAGAATAAGAATACTTCCAATTTTGAGGGATATATTCAGATAATTGTTCCAAATTCCGGCAACAATAATATTCTCTATGAGCAGGAAATAGCTTTGGCGGCAGGAGAAATCAAAAACGTACAGTTTGTTATCGGAGTACCTGTTCCCACGGAATTTGTTAATGTCAGAATGACAGACAAAAAGGGAAAAGTTTTGTGGGAAGAACTCGAAAAGATAACAATATCCAAGAATAAGCTTGATATAAGAGTCGGTGTCCTCACCGATGATTTTACTGCGCTTGCATATATGGACAGAGTTCATTTGTTATCGGATTTCAACAAGGCCACAACACTTATTGAAATGAATGCATCAACATTTCCCACGGATTATTATTCGCTTCAGATGCTTGATGTTATTCTTATTACTGATTTTTCAACGGATATTCTTACAAAGGAACAGATTCGCGCACTTACGCTTTGGCTTCAAAAAGGCGGATTCCTTATTATAGGAACGGGTTCAACCGCCAATAAGACTTTATCCGGATTAAGAGGAAATATTTTAAACGAAACAGTTACATCCACCACTACCAGAAGAACCACTCTTGGATTGGCAATTGAAGATTATGTTTACTTAAATGTCTTGAATTCAGGTGCTTCGAATTATAACGGCAGCACTGATTCATTTTATGACAATTATTATTACTATGATTACAGTGACTACTTTAATTCGGCATATTATTCGGATTCCGACGGCGATGGCAACAATGATTATATTTTCAATTACGGCGGATACTATGATGCAAACGGCGATTATTATGATGCATACAACAATCTTATAGATCCTTCATATATTTATCTTTTTGAGGATGATGCATTTTATGTCGATGTGGACGGTTCATATCATTATAAATATTATGATGAAAGATACGGATATGTGACCGATACGCTTGAAGATATTCTCAATGAATACGGTTACGATGAGTATGAAATAGATTTATACGGCTATTATGAATATTGCAATTTGCTTGGATTCGATCCCAAGTGGTTTTTAGCTGAACAGAATCCTTCGGTAAGCGATGAATATGCTCTTGATGAGTACTTTGATCAGATTTTCGGAGATGATTATCATGAGTTTTTAAGACATTATGCATATTTGTATTTGACGTATACGTATACAGGGTACGATATGAGACCTGATTTATCGACCTCTTCAGAGCCTGTGGCAGTTGATACTTACAAAAAAATTGATGTCGATTGTACGGGAATTGATGAGACACTGAATAATCAGTATGATGAACTTCTTATGGCTGATGATGATTTGGCAGGAGATTTCCCTATTGCCAAAATCATGGAAAGCGGTGAAGGCAAAATTGCTCTTTGTGCTTTTGACTTTACAAAGAATCCTGTTCCCAAGAATGAATATTCCGGAGAGTTTGTAAGAAACCTTATCGAAAAATATATCGGACAGGAATTATTAAGAGAAGCTGACGAATACGAGAAGAAAGTATCCAATACATATTATTATTGGGGCGGTCCCGATTACAGCGAGGAAAATTTGGTAAGAGCATCCGGTTCCGCACCTGCTCCTGCTGTTTTAATATATGCTTCGGCTATCGCTGTTTACCTGATAGCAATGCTTGTATTATACATTGTTCTTCTCAAAAAGAAGAAAACATGGAATCTTTGGGTTATTTATCCATGCCTTGCGGTAGGTACGGCAGTAATTATTTTCTGTTTCGGTTTTTCAACAAGAGTTTTAAGACTTAATGTTAATGTTATTACTCTTATGTTCCCGGATGAAATAATTACCAAGGAAGTGGATTTTGTAAATGTTACTCTTCCAAGGGCCAGGGAATATACAGTTGACTTCACCGACGAAGTGGAGGTTGACCCCAATTACAGTCTTGATTCAGGCAGCTTTTTTGCTTCAGAGATAGATTATTCTTCATATACGGTACGTTACAGAAATGAATACGATCATTTCCAGAGTGTCATTTCCAACAAGGTTGCGCTTGAAAGCCAGCCGTTTAAAGCCGAGGCGGCTTACGCAACTCAGGGCGGACTGGAAGTATCATTGCTTACGGACTTCTCAATAGGAGGAGCTGATGCGAAAAATATCAGAGTAACGAATAATTATTCCACATCTTTGGAAGATGTTATCGTACAGGTTTATACGGATACGGATGGATATAAAGACTATTATTTCAAAGAGATAAAAGCAGGTGAAACGGTAGTTGCAAATTCCGGAGATTATATAGACGATTCAAAGAAAAACAGTTCCTGGTACGGAACTTACTATTCGAATCGCTATAATAATAATATTACTTCTCATTACAGAACACATAAATCAGGCGATATTCTAATGGGATTGGCCCTCGGAAATCTGCACAGAGGATTTAACAAAACCATTAAAAGAGCAAGCGTTCTCGATTATCTTGAGGATGAATATGCTCCTGACAACGATCATGTTTTGGTAGTAGCATTCCCCAAGTCCGACATTGCCGCAAATGTTATTCAAAACAAGAATTGCAGACTGTCGCGTACCGAAGCGATTGTTTTATATAAAGCGTATACGGAAATACCTGTTAAGCATCAGTAATAATCAGTCAGAAAGAGTTGAGAGTCCAATATGATAGAAATCAAACACTTATATAAAAGATACGGAAGATTCCTTGCACTTAATGATTTCAATTTGAAGGTTAACGAAGGCGAACTCTTCGGATTTGTAGGTTCCAACGGAGCCGGCAAAACCACCACAATGAGAATATGTGTCGGATTGTTAAAAGCCGATGGGGGAGAAGTTTTGATTGACGGCGAAAAGATGTTGAGAAATCACAGAAAACTTGCCGAAAAAGTTGGATATGTTCCTGATTATTTCGGTGTTTACAAAAGCCTTACCGCTTCGGAATACCTTCACTTTTTTGCAAGTGCATACGGAATATACGGAAGTGATGCCGACAGACTTACGGATGAACTTTTGGATCTCGTAAATCTGTCCCATAAAAAGGATACGGATGTCAACGGGTTAAGCCGAGGAATGAAACAAAGACTTTGTCTTGCAAGAGGAATGGTACATAACCCCGATATTTTATTCCTTGATGAGCCTGCGAGCGGACTCGATCCTAAGGCAAGATTTGAATTAAAGGAAATCTTAAAGAACCTTTCGGCAATGGGAAAGACCATTATTATAAGTTCACATATCCTTCCCGAACTCGCCGAAATGTGTACTTCGGTCGGTATCATCGACAAAGGTCATCTGGTATTGCAGGGAAGCATTGAGGAGATACACCGTGCGGCAGCAATGTCTTCGCCTTTGAATCTCGTGGTTAACGAAGAACAGATAGATGATGTCTTTGCCATACTTCAGTCGAATCCTTTTGTACAAAAAGTTACTGCAAGAGGAAATATATTGCAGATAGTATTTACAGGTTCCAAGGATGATGAAGGAAGAATGCTTGCATCACTTATCCGGGCAAACATTCTTGTAAGCAGCTTCTACAGAGAAGAGGGCTCCCTGGAGAGCCTGTTCATGCAAATAGTCGGCAACAACACTAAAGAAGCCGCAAAAAGGAGATAAGATGAGCGAACAGACAAAGAAGTTAAAAAAGAATAAAAGAAACGCCGTTTTATACAAAGAAATGACGATGGACATGAAAAGACCGAAGATATTGATTATCGCTCTTTTGATTAATCTTTTTCTTGCGCCCATCGGTATTTGCTTTTTCATAGGTATAGTCATTGCGGCGATGAACGGTTCATGTTCTTATCGTGTTTTGGCCTGGTATTTAATCTCAATGGTATATGTTGAAGCGACAATGCTTTTATTCATCACACCGGCGATTACGGCCGGAAGCGTTTCTCTTGAAAAAGAAAGACAGACGCTGGATGTTTTGCTTACGACAAGAATGACACCCTGGGAAATAATCAAAGGAAAATACGGATCGGATTTCATTCTTCTTTCATTTATGGTTGTTTCCACATTTCCGCTTTTGGCAATTGTATTTATATACGGAGGTATTTCGTTCATACAGCTTCTGTATCTCGGGTTGGTACTGATTGTATTTATCGGATTCATTTCATGTTTTGGCATATTTTTCTCAGCACTGACTAAGAATACCATTCTTTCGGTTATTCTTACTTATCTGACACTGATGATTTATTTCGCTTTCACATTTATGCTTCCGATAATTCTTTTATGGATTATTGCCGGAATCAATAGTGCTTTGTATTACGATAATGATCTCTTTTACTGGGTTACCACCCAGGATTTCATAAACGGAGATTTTCTGATTTACCTTGGAACATTTAATCCCATTTACATGATATTCGATGCAATCGGTTCAACAATCGGTTATGACATCGAAGATGTTTCGGTCAAAGGAATGACCTCGGTTGCAGAGTTGTTGCCGCATATGACGGAGAAAAATATCATCTTAAAGTTATGGACTCCGATAAGCATGATAGAAATGGTTCTGATTTCACTTGGAATGTTAAGACTTTCAGCTGTCTTCTTAAATCCGGTAAAGGGTAAGGACAGAACGGTCAAAAAAAGAGTTAAGAAAACGAATACTCCCGTTAAAGGAGAAAATAAAGCCAACACACAGGCAGTAAATATTGACAATGGAGTTCAATAAATAATCGGAACAGATAAAGGTTAAACAGGTAAGCATATGGAAGCTGACAAATTAATCGAAAAAGTAGTAAAGAATGCAAGGAAAAGACTTTGCAGAATCAAATTTTACAAGGGACTTTTACTGTTTCTTATAATCGGTCTTTCTTTATGGGGACTCATGCAGCTGATTTCTCTGATAGTTCCTTTTTACAGTGCAACAATCATAGGAATTATCCTTTGCATCGTTACCTTAATAGTGGGAATAATCATAACGGTTGTCAGATATCCTTCCATGAAAGAAGCCGCTCTTAAACTTGATTCGAAAGGCTTCAAGGAAAGAGTGACAACATCGATGGAGCTTAGAGGCAAAAAAGATATTTTTTCCACGATGCAAAAGAACGATACGCTTGAAAAGACGGCAGGAATTTCCATGCGAAAGATATTCCCGATGAAAATAAACAAGTTATTGTTCTTATTCCTCTTCTTAAGTTCGATGTTTGTTTTGACCACGGCAATGATACCGGCCAAAACAAAAGAAATCGCAATTGAAAACCATATTCTCGAAGAAGAGAAAAAGACCGCAGAGGAAGAACTCGAAGAGCTCGTAGCCGAGATAAAAGAAACTCATGATTTGAGTGTTGAAGATATCGAAAAGCTTGATGAAATGCTTGATGAAGCAAAAGAGGAATTAAAGGAAAGCGAAAATTCCACGGAAGTTGACAAGGTTAAAGAGCGTTTTGAAAACAAGATTTACGATTATATCGGCGAAGAAAATCCCAATGAATATAAACGTGAAGCAGAAGCAATCCAGAATGCACTTGATTCTGTAAAAGACGGTGAATTAACCGCCAAGGATCAGGAAGAGATTGCCAAGGAACTTGAAGAACTTGCCAAGAAGAATCAGGATGAAGAACTTCAAAAGACTGCAGAACAGATGCAGCAGGAACTTGAACAAAACGGTCAGATATCCAATGAAACAGCAGATCAGGCTCAACAGCAGCTGCAACCTTATGTAAACCAGCCGGGTATTCCCAATCAATTCGGACAACCCAACCAGCAACAGCCGGGTCAGCAAGGACAGCAGGGCCAGCAGGGACAGCAGGGCCAGCAGGGACAGCAGGGCCAGCAGGGCCAGCAAGGACAGCAAGGTCAGCAAGGACAGCAGGGCCAGCAAGGCCAGCAGGGCCAGCAGGGACAGCAAGGCCAGCAAGGCCAGCAAGGACAGCAAGGCCAGCAGGGCCAGCAGGGCCAGCAAGGACAGCAGGGTCAGCAGGGCCAGCAAGGCCAGCAGGGACAGCAAGGACAGCAGGGCCAGCAAGGACAGCAGGGTCAGCAAGGTCAGCAGGGCCAGCAAGGACAGCAAGGCCAGCAAGGCCAGCAGGGACAGCAGGGTCAGCAAGGTCAGCAGGGCCAGCAGGGACAGCAGGGTCAGCAAGGACAGCAAGGCCAGCAGGGTCAGCAAGGACAGCAAGGCCAGCAGGGTCAGCAAGGACAGCAAGGACAGGGCGAAGGCGAAGGTGAAGGACAGGGCGGCCAGCAGGGCGGTCAGCAAAGCGGCAACGGCGGTGGCGGAGGCTGGGATACAGGCTCCAAAGTCGGAAAAGAATCACCTTTCGTGGGAGATGACGGTGAAGAACAGATTATGATTCCCGAAAACTGGGATCCTAACGAATATATTACCGGTCAGGCCAACAAAGAAGGCGAATCAAAGATGTCTGAGTCAGACAATGCAAATGCATGGTCCGGCGAGAAAAAAAATTACAACGAAGTTGTCGGTGATTACACCAAACAGGCATATGATAATATGAATCAGAGTCAGATCCCCGATACCATGAAGGATTTGGTTAAAGATTATTTCTCGGATTTAAATTAATTGATTGAAAGGATAATAAAATGAACGCAAGTGAACAGGAATTGAAGATTATGATTACCAAAATGAATGATGCCGAAAATGAAATCGGTAAGGCAATCATAGGTCAGAAGGAAGTAATCAGACAGGTATTGCTGTCGCTGATTGCGGGAGGCAACGTTCTTCTCGAAGGTGTTCCCGGACTTGGAAAGACTCAGCTTGTAAAAGCTTTGTCTCAGGTGTGCGATCTTGAATTCTCCAGAATTCAGTTTACACCCGATTTGATGCCCGCGGATGTTACCGGTACTGATATTATCGTAAAGAAAGAAGGAAGAAACGAATTTGAATTCCAGGCAGGTCCCGTATTTGCCAACCTTCTTCTTGCAGATGAAATCAACCGTGCCACACCCAAGACTCAGTCGGCACTTTTGGAAGCCATGCAGGAACATACCGTAACTGTAGGTAACAACACATATCCTTTACCTGAACCTTTTATGGTACTTGCTACACAAAACCCCATAGAGAACGAAGGTACATATCCTCTTCCCGAAGCTCAGCTCGACCGTTTCCTTTTTAAGATTCAGGTTGATTTCCCTACATTTGCGGAATTAAAGAAGATCATGGACATCACCGTTACCAACAATCAGGTGGAATTAAATGCCATTTTAAGCGGTGACGATATCATGAATATAAGACAATATGTCAATGAAATTCCTATGGCTGAAGAAGTGGAAGCATTTGCTCTTCGTCTTGTAATCGGCACTCATCCGGAAGTTCCCGGCGCCAATGAGATTGCAAAGAAATACATTGCGTGCGGAGCATCGCCCAGAGCGGCACAGGCTATTTTTAAAACAGCCAAGGCAAAAGCAATGCTCGAAGGAAGATACAATGTTTCATTTGCCGACGTTGAAAGCGTGGCACTTCCCGCACTTCGCCACAGAGTAACCCTTTCCTTCGAGGCTCTGGCAGAGGGCATTACCACAGACCAGATAGTAAAGAAGATTATATCCAGCATTCCCAAGGAATAAATAAATGGAACAGATATTTAACAGCGAATTCTATGAAAAACTGCATACACTTCGCATGAGTATCGCTCTGACTATCGCCAGCGGACAGGCCGGAGGAAGAAAGAGTAATTCCAAAGGTAACAGTGTTGAGTTTTCCGATTTCAGGGAATACATGCTCGGCGATGACATAAGAAGAATCGATTGGAATGCATACGGTCGTTTTGACAGACTCTTCGTCAAACTGTTCATGGAAGAAAAGGAAGGTGTTTTCCAGATATTTTTGGATTGCAGCGAATCCATGAAATTCGGCGAAAAATCAAAGGAAGTCTGTGCGAAGAGAATAGCGGGAGCGTTAAGCTACATCGTTCTTGAAAACGGAGACAGACTTTTTATCAATACGTTAAGAGACGATCATGTATTAACGGCCGGCTCTTATTCGGGCATGCAGTCTTTTATCAGAACCATAAAATTTATCGAAGAAGCGCCGATGGGCGGATCGAACGATCTGTTTAAGAGCGTAAAGGAAAAAGAGTTCAAAAACCGAGGTCTTTCATTTCTCATTACCGACGGATATACGGACGATTTGGACGATACGATAAAGTATTTAAAGTACAAAAAACAGGACGTTGTCCTGATTCACGTGCTTTCTGAGGAAGAATTAAATCCCAGATACGAAGGTACACTTAACCTCATAGATTCCGAAGACAACGGAGATTTGAGAGTTTCGTTTAATGCCACTGCGATTAAAACTTACAAGGATTCTTTGAACAAATTCTTAACCGAAACGGAGAATCTTTGCAAGAAATATGCGGTAACTTATATCAGGGTTAATTCATCCGATTCATGCGACAGTCTGTTTTTCTCGTCGCTTGCAAAACTGGCTAAAAAGGTTTAGGAAAATATAAATGAAATTCACTCATTTATGGCCGCTGGCATTTACTTTACTGGTTCCGGTCATCATCATTATGTATATGATGAAGCAAAAGGCCAAGGAACAGAAAGTATCATCCCTCTATCTTTGGAGCGAGATGATTAAAAATGACAGAGCCAATACACCATGGGAAAAATTAAAAAAGAACTGGCTTATGATCCTGCAGATTATAACACTCCTTGTGCTTATTGCGGCACTTACGAGTCCCTATTTTCTGTCAGGTCTTGTTTCTTCGGGCAAAGCCTGCGTTGTCATTGATACATCGGCAAGCATGAATTTTATGTATGATGACAATCAGACAAGACTTGATAAGGCCAAAGAAGAAGCTTTAAGCTATGTCAGAAAACTTAAAAACGGAACGGAAATATCTCTTATCACATCGGATAAAAGCGCTGTTTTGTTAAACGGTAAATCACAAAACAAAAATGAGATTATCGAGCAGATAAAGAATCTCGAAGCATCCAATTATCCCGGTGATGCATCGGAAGGTGTATCAATGGCAAAGGCACTCGCCCTTGATTCCAAAGGACTGCAGACACTTGTAATCACGGATTCGAGTATTGATATTGAGAATCTCGATGCGATGGTAGTGGATGTTTATTCCGATATGCCCAACGTAGCAGTGGAATATGTAAGCCACGGTTTTAAGGAAAGCGAACTTGATGTACTTGTCAAAGTTACCAATTTCAGCGAAGAAGCCGTAAAAAGAGATGTTTCTCTCTATCAGGGCGAAAATCTTATAGTGACTAAGGAAGTCGAGATAGAGGCCAATTCTTCGGAAGTTGTTTATTTTGAAGATGTTGATCTTAACGGAAGCGTATATTTTGCTCAGGTTTCCGGCAAAGATGCATGCGATGAAGACAATATAAGCTATGATGTTTTGTCAGACGGAACCGAAAGAAAAGTGCTTCTTATGACAAGAGCTAATGTCTATCTGGAAAAAGCACTTAACTTAATACCCGGTATAGCAGTAACCAAATCTGAAGATATTTCCAGTATCGAAGACTTTGCAAAGCAGGAATTCGATCTTTATATCTTTGACAGCCTGGTTCCGGATAAGCTTCCCAAGCAGGGCAATATTATAATGTTTGGCTGCGAATGCGAAGAGATAACACAGATAGATGATTTTATCGCAGACGGAAGAATTATTCACGGTCTTGAAAGCAATACCACTAAATATCTCGACGGATTGTCATTCGGCGTAGCAAATACCTATTCATATAAGGTTCCCGATTATGCAACACCTTTCCTTGCTACCAACGGAGTAGGAGAGGAGGAAGCAAATGTAGCGTTTATCGGAGAAAAACAGGGCAGAACTTTTGCAATGATCGGATTTGATCTGCATAATTCCGATTTCCCTCTTTATATGGAATACCCGCTCCTTATGTATAATCTCGTTAATGAGTGTGTAAGCGGCGGAATAATATCCAATTACGTATATTCAAGCGGTGAAGCCGTTGCAGTCAATGCGAATATTGAGGGCGCACTTCCCACCGTTGTAAAGCCGAGCGGTGAAATAGCCGAACTGACGGACTACCGTTATAATTATTCCGATACAAAGGAATACGGAGTTTACTCGATAAATCAGGTTGTCAAAGATAATGAGGAGACGAGTACATTCGCCGTAAATTATCCCATATCGGAAAGTAAGATAGATACGCACCCTTCACTTATCAGTTCACTTAACGAAAATGTCGTAACAGAAGTAAAGGGTATATTTAACCTTCGTAATTTCATCATTGTTCTGTCACTGATACTGCTTGCACTTGAGTGGATATTCAGTCTCAGAAAATAGCTGAGAGGAAAAAAGATGTCGATTTCATTCGAAAACCCATGGTATCTTTTGCTGATACCCGTGGTTGCGCTGTTTTTGATAATTACACAGCGTTTTATGTTTACAAGAGAAAAAGGCAGTAAGATAGGTCAGATAGTAATAAGATCCATACTGTTTCTGGCGCTTATTTTGGCGCTTGCGGGATTCAGTGTTAAATTTACGGGAAGAAAAACCACTACGGTTTATCTTTTGGATGTATCGGATTCCGTAAGAGACAGCAAACAGGACCTTATCAATTTCGTTAACGAATCGGCCAAGTATAAGAAAAAGAACGATCAGGTTGTGGTTATTGCATTCGGTGAGAATGCGAAAATGGAGCAGTTTGCATCTGAAAACCTGGCTTTTTCCGGATTCCAGACAGATGTCAACACAGGTGCCACCAACCTTGAAGATGCCGTTAAAGTTGCCATTGCCGAATTGCCAAAAGATACAGCGGGAAGAGTAGTGCTTATTACTGACGGTAACGAGAATGAAGGTACTTTAAAAAGTGCCGCAGCGGAAGTCATAGCAAGCGGCTGTACTTTTGAGATTAAAAAGATTGAAGAAAACATCTCGGACGAAGTATATGTATCCGATATGTCCATTCCCACGGAAGTAGGAATCGGAGAAAAATTCAACATTGAAGTTGAAGTTGAAAGTAACGTAGCCTGTGACGCAACCGTTAAACTTTATGCCGGACGTACGTTGAAAGGCGAACAGGAAGTACATCTTCAAAAGGGTACCAACCAGCTTATCTTTTCCGATACTCAGTCGGATGAAGGCCTCAAGACTTATAAAGTCGTAGTAGAGGCACAAAAGGATACAATTTCCGTAAACAACGAATTTTCTTCGTATACAAATATCGAGACACAGCTTCCTCTTCTTATAGTCGAAGGAAAAGAAGGCAATGCCAAAAACTATAAGAAAATAATGGATTCCATCGATGTAACATACAATGTGTCAACGCCCGGAACAGTGCCTGTTGATATGCCGACCCTTATGCAGTATTCCGCAGTTGTTCTTGTGGATGTTTTTGAAGCTGATTTAAGAGAAGGATTCCTTGATGTCCTCAATGAATATGTTAAAAACAACGGCGGCGGACTTATCATAACCGGCGGTTCTTCTTCATATGCTCTCGGCGGATACAGAGATACGATTCTTGAAGACATGTCTCCCGTATATATGGATTTAAGAGGAGAAAACGAGATTCCTTCAATGGCCATGGCCATGGTAATTGACCATTCGGGTTCCATGGATGTAAGCGACGGAATCGAATCATATCTTGATCTGGCCAAAAAGTCCGCTGCTGCGGCAGTTGATTATTTAAGACCGGAAGATTATGTAGAAGTAATAGCATTTGATGATGCTTATTCAAGAGTGGTTCCTCTTCAAAATGTTGAAGATCCAAAAGATGTTCAAAGTAAGATTTATTCGATTCCATCCGGTGGCGGTACAAGCATTTATCCCGCACTTGAGGCAGCCGTAAAAGATATTAACGGCTGTAATGCGATGATTAAACATATCATCCTCCTTACAGACGGACAGGATTACAATACCGATTACGATCAGCTTATGGATATCATGAACAGAGCAGGAATTACTTTATCCTGTGTAGCTGTCGGATCGGGATGCAATGATGTACTTTTAAATGACCTTGCAACAAAGGGCGGCGGAAGAATCTTTTATTCGGACGGAACATCTGACCTTCCGAGAATCTTCGCGCAGGAAGTATTCCTTGCTTCCAATACATATCTTGTTAACGAAGTATTTACGCCCAATTTGACAAGCAACGACAAGATTATAAGAGAAGTACCCATGGACGGATATATGCCTCAGCTTTACGGATATGTGGCTACGTCCAAAAAGGAGAGATCGATTCAGCTTCTAGATTCTTTCCAGCACGATCCCATACTGGCATACTGGCAGTACGGACTCGGAAAGACCGTTGCATGGACTTCGGATGTATCGGGCGAATGGTCCGCTGAATATTCGACCTGGGACAATACGCCTCTTTTATGGCATAATATCATCAAGCTTGTTTCGGAAGACAACGGCATGGAAGGAACATATGCCAATGTCGAACAAAACGGAAACAAGGCAACGGTAACATATACAACGGATGAATATTCCGCGGACACCAAAGTTGTTGCCATAGTATATGATGAAGAGGGAAACCCCAAAGAAATAGAACTCGATCCCAAGAAGCCCGGTGTTTATGAAGCACAGATTGATACCAAAGACACCGGTATTTATACGATAAACGTACAGCAGCGTGACAAAGATGAAATAGTAAGTTCAATCAATACCGCAGCTATTATGCAGTATTCGCTTGAATACAGATTCTATCCGGAAAACACTCTTCTTGAGGAATTTGCGGCAAGCTCCGGCGGTGTATTTATCGACAAGCCGGATGAGGTATTCAAACACAATCCCGAATTTGTAAAAGCAAGATTCAATTTGTGGCTGCCGCTTCTTATTGTCTCAGCGCTTTTATTCCTTTATGACATAGCGGTAAGACGTTTCCATATTTCGTTTGCTTTTGTTGACAGGATGGCTGCAAACAGAGCCAAGAAAAAGCAGATAAACGAGGAGAAGAAGAGAAAGGAAGAGGCAGATGTAATAAAGCAGGATACTGCTTCGGTAAAGACGAAGGACGAACCCAAATCAGAAATCATATCGGCTGCCACGACCAAGAAGAAATCTTCGCCTGATACGGCAAACAATAAGGGAAAAGTCAGACAGTATGTAAAGAGTACTCCTTTGACATATCCCGAAAAAACCGAAGCCAAGACAGAGCAGAGCAAGCCTGTGACATCATTCTCTTCGCTTAAAAAACCTACGGAAACTCCTTCACAAAATACTGCAAAGACTGTAGTATATGAAAGGAAAGATACTCCTCCCGTTACAAAGAGTCCTTATATTCAGCCAAACCAGAAAGACAAAGCAGCCATTGATGCTTCGAAAAAGGGCAGTGTAACAGGTGCGGGTGTAAAGACCAGAGAATGGGTAAGAGACGAGTAGAGAGGTTAGATCGTGGTACTTTTAGACAATATTAAAACAGAACTTTTATCGCTTAAGGACAATCTTTCACAGGTTAAGGCGTCTTGTGACATAGCCAGAAAAGAAGAAAGAGTCCTTGAGATAGAAAGAGAGATGCAGGAGCCGACATTCTGGAATGATGTCGATCGTGCCAACAAACTCTCCACCGAATGCAAACTCTTTAAGCAGTCGATTGATGATGTAAAACATCTTGAGAATCAGTACAATGACATACTTGATCTTATTGAAATAGCCGGTGACGAAGAAGGAATGGAAGACGATATTGCCGCCGAGTTTGAGGAGTTTAAATCCAAGCTTGAAGACATGAGAATATCTATGCTTCTTTCGGGTGAGCATGACGGATGCAATGCGATTTTAAGACTGAATGCGGGTGCAGGCGGAACGGAGAGCTGCGACTGGGTAAGCATTCTTTACAGAATGTATACAAGATGGGCTGAAAAGAAAGGCTTCCAGGTAGAGGTACTCGATTATCTCGAAGGAGATGAAGCAGGCATCAAATCAGTGGCATGGCAGGTAAACGGTCCAAATGCATACGGATATTTAAAGGGCGAAAAAGGAGTACACAGACTTGTAAGAATTTCTCCTTTCAACGCACAGGGCAAAAGACAGACTTCTTTTGCTTCACTTGATGTAATGCCCGAACTTGAAGATGACAACGAGGTTGAAATCAATCCGGATGATTTGAAAATCGATACATACAGATCGTCCGGTGCCGGCGGACAGCATATCAACAAGACTTCATCGGCTGTAAGAATTACTCACATTCCGACAGGCGTAGTAGTACAGTGTCAGAATGAAAGAAGCCAGTTCCAGAACAAAGACAAAGCAATGCAGATGTTAAAGGCAAAACTTTTGATTTTGATGGAAGAAGCCAATGCGGCAAAGCTTGACGATATTAGAGGCGAAGTGCTTGAAAACGGATTCGGAAGTCAGATAAGATCGTATGTTTTACAGCCGTATACAATGGTAAAAGATTTGCGCACCAATGAAGAATCGGGCAATGCGGCCGCAGTGCTCGACGGCGATCTGGATCCTTTTATCAATGCTTATCTTAAATGGAAGAGTCTTGGGAATTAGAATTTTCTTTCACATAATTTTCGCAGAGGTTCTCATAAAAATATGCATAAGATGTGTATGCATAGGGAACCACCCACAAAAGACCGATACCGAATGAAAGAAATCCCAAAAGGTAAAGAGGGATAAAAGATATCTGCAAACCGATATACTTGAAGAAATTTTTACGGTTCATAAGACTTAATGTCATTACAAGAATCATCGGAAATCTCATGTCGGGATAATCGCAGATGACGAAATAAATCGGTGCTAAGTAGCATTCGATTAAATACATAATAATATTTGCTGTCAAAAGCAGACCGAAACTTACAAGCAGACTTTGATAAGTATCAGCGGAAAAGAAAAAAGCATATACGAGGTAGGGAAGCTGCAAAACAAGGCTTATTAACGTAAGCATAAAAGAAGCGGCTATAATGACCTCGGTTGATTTTCTGAATCCCGCAAAGATATCCAGGGGGTTTGCTTTTTTGGTTGTTACAAATGAAAGAAAATAACGTGTGATTCCGTAGCGGATAAGTCCGAATACGGAATTGATTGCTATAAACAAGGCGATATAAAAGATAAATGCAAACAAATCCCTGCCGAGAACGCCAAGCTGCATTAAAAATTCAAAAGTGTTTCTCGTACTGAAAAAAAAGAAGGTAACAAGACAGGGGATTAACATATTCCCAAGGAGTCTCTCTCTTGCATAACTTCTTATTTCACGATTGGTTCTGTTCTTTTTGATATAGTCCGACATTTATTTATCCTTTATTTTTTCAAGTCTATGGTTGAGCCTTTTACGGCATCTTCAAGAATTGCCTTAAGTTGTTTCTGATAAGGCTGCTCTTCATTGGAGTAGGATATTTTTGTATTGGTAACTCCGCCGCTTACATAAACCCTTCCGCATTCGGGGCATACCGATGTTTTAAGCGATACGCTCGCCTGGATAACCTTACCGTTGTTTTGTTCGGCTTTGGCATAAGCATTTGAAACATGCTCCATCTCGTGAGCCATGACTCTTGTGGAAGCGGCTTCGGGAGAGATGTGTGACGCTGATTTAAAGGATACCATTTCATCAGAACCGTCTTTGTATTTACGGTTTTTGCATGTTTGGCATTCTGTGGCGCCTTGAGTTTTGCCTGATTTTTCTATCCCTCTTTCGCCGTTTTCTTTTTCAACGCCCATGGCATCATTAACAGCACCCGTCGAGGGGCCGTAATAAGTATTAAGATCGAAATTCGGATAGAAAGTGATACCGCTCATAATTATTCGCTTTGTTGACCGGAAAGCGTAATCCGTGTTTCATTAAGAAGCGTTTCGGTATATTCTTCCATTGTCATCCCGTAATAACTTTCCATAATGGAATTAATTTTGTTATGAACTGCGGGATCGTTTTGATATCTGTAAATCGTAAACGCCGTCATAGCCAGATTAAGTATTATTGCAAGCACTGCAATAACCGAGGCTGCCTGCGCAGCGAAGTGTCTGGTCTTAAGTCTTCCCTTTGAAAGATGGGAAAAAATCATTGCAATCGGCGAAAGTATAAAGGGAAGAAAAGGTATCCCGAGTACTGCCGAAAGAAAAGATACTCCCGAAAAGGTAAGAGCGCGATATGCTGTTTTTGAATGTTTGACTTCGCTTTTTACATACTCCATTTGAGTAACTCCGGTAATTATTCGTATATTTGTAACTATTTATTATATCACAAAATCAATCTTTTGGAAATGTGATGTTAAGGTCGACATCGCCTTCGATACCGTCGACTCTTCCTTTATCGGAATACTGCCATACAGTGATTTCGTAAGGAAAGTAAATCTGGGTGTCATAGAGAGCAAACCATTTGTCGTAGTCACCGAGTTTATCAACTTCAACAAGTTTTGTGAAAGTGTGAAGGTTACCGTAAACGGCGGGAGTGTAGCCCGCGTTTTTGATGCTGTCCATAAATGCTATCGCACATTCGGTTCTGGATTCTTTGGACTGATTGTAACTTCTGGCTTTGTCATTGTATAAATCCTCGACATCGATTGCCACGGGGTAGGTGACACTGTAGCCTTCGATTGCGTTTAATACATATTCGGCTTCTTCTCTGGCTTCTGCGGGTGTTATGGCCTGTGTAAAGAAATAAACACCGACTTCGATGCCGGCATCTGTGGCACCTTTGATATTGGCTTCGAAATTCTCATCCGTTACAAGTTTGCCTGTTTCGTAGCCTCTTAAACCCAGGCGAATCATTGCATATTTAACACCCGAGTCTGCGACTTTCTGCCAGTCTATATCGCCCTGAAATTTGGATACATCGATTCCTTTTTGAGATTTGGTTTCACCGTCGACCTTGTATTCGAGAAATCCTTCGTTGGCAATAATGTTTTCGTTTTGGAAATTGGCCTGAGGAATATCCTTGTTAATCTCGGCAAATTCATAATGGTTGGAATCGTAATATACGAAATATTCGGGATACATCTTTCTTAACATGCTGACGATCCCATTGCTGTTTTCCGCTGTCTCTTTTAATTCGGCTCTGTATCCTGCGATGGCCTGTTCTGCGGCATCCTCTCTGTTGAGAGCCACGATTTCTTCAACCTCGCTTTCGGTATAGGTGACTACAGGTTCCTCTTCGGGTACTTCAAGGGAATCTTTGTATAATTTTATACATGTGTAAGCTATAAAAAGAGAAGAGAGTGTTATCAGGCTTAACATTACTATTGCCACTATGTAGCCTGCACTGCTTTTTCTTTTTTTCTTTTTCGGCATATCATTTAAAGTCTGTTTTTCATTCATGTTCATGTCCTCTTATACAGTTTGTTATCGAATGTTTATTTCATTATACCTTATAGTGCCTTTTTAATCAATTTTTGACGGCTTTTCGAAAAATAAGCTGTTTATATTCAAAGTCTTTAAAAACGGGCTCTTTTGTGGTAAAATCTCTTTGTTTGAAATGAAAAATCGGAGGTTGTGATGGACGCTTACAAAAAAGAATTTATTGATTTTATGGTAGAGAGCAAAGTGCTCAAATTCGGTGATTTTACGTTAAAGAGCGGAAGAAAATCCCCTTTCTTCATGAATGCGGGTGCTTATGTAACAGGTTATCAGTTAAAGAAACTCGGCGAATATTATGCAAAAGCCATTCATGATGTATACGGAGATGATTTTGATGTTCTTTTCGGACCGGCATACAAGGGAATTCCCCTTTCGGTTACAACGGCAATTGCTTACAGCGAACTTTACGGAAAAGAGATAAGATACTGTTCAAACAGAAAAGAGATAAAGGATCACGGTGATACCGGTATTCTTCTCGGTTCCAAATTAAAGGACGGAGACAGAGTGGTTATTATCGAAGACGTTACCACATCCGGCAAATCCATAGAAGAGACATTCCCCATCATCAAGGCACAGGCAGATGTTACAATAGTCGGTCTTATCGTAAGCCTCAACAGAATGGAAAGAGGCCTTAACACGGAAAAATGCGCACTTGATGAGATTAAGGAAACTTACGGTATCAATACCGCTGCCATAGTATCAATGGCCGATGTTACCGAAGCTTTGTACAACAAAGAAGTAAACGGCGAAGTAATAATCGACGATACAATCAAGGCTGCGATTGACAAATACTACGAAGAATACGGAGCAAAATAAATCACATTAAAAAAAATATTCCGTTAATCAATTATAAAGAATGGGTCGGCAATGTTAAAACTTCCGAATACGAATTATAAATTCACGGACAAAAAAATATCGCCTTTTTCGGTGATGAGCATGGTTCTATCATCGATTTCTTTTGTTGCGCTTGTCGTATCTTTGATCATATCGTACAACACGGCAGGTCAGATAGATGAGCGCTTCGGATTGACGGCACTTCTTTGTGTGGTTTTCTCGCTCGTTTCGCTGGGACTTTCCATAAGAACTTATTTTCAAAAGAATGTCTATCATGTTTTTTCGCATATCGGAATCGGTATTGCGGCAATTAATCTTGTTTATTTAATGTATGTATACGGAATCGGAATTATCGGATAACAAAGGAAGAAGAAATGACTGAAAGATACGAATTGGCAAAACAAAGAATAAATGAGTTGATAACGGAAGCAAGGGGACTGGATAAATTTGGTCCCTTTTTCGTTTTGACTGCAAAATACATATCGGGACTTACTGATATCTACGAGGATATAAAAGAAAACGGATTAATCGAAGGCAAGTCCCTTGAAGAATTAAGAAAGAGAAATGATTTTCTTTATGGTGAAATATATAAAGACAATTACAAAAAATCATATCTTAATCCTGATTATGCTTATGAAACATTAGGTGAAGCAGGCAAGGTTTTATGTGTCGTTTTCGCAGAAGTGTTCGGAATGATTCCTTATGTTTTCGAATGCGATATCGAAGAAATCGTCATTCGTATGGAACTTTTCCTTGAAGTGTACGGAAATATTAAAGAAGCAGAAGTAGTAAAGGTCGATGAACTTAGCGAGATTTTATATTTTTATGTATTTGATTATACCGAAGACGAATCGTTAAAACGAATCGGCAAGCAGCTGACTTTAGATAATGCTTTTGCAAATAAAATAATAGATAATTATGACTTAAACGATGTAAGAACACTTTACGCTTTCGGTGAATATGTCGGAAAAAGCGAAGAGGAAACTTTCGAAGCGATTAAAGAACTTGACGAAGATACAATTGATTTAATGAGCAAAACTTTTACCGAAGGTTTTAAAAGAGGATTTGAGGTATCCAGGAAAGATTTATCAAAGAAGAAAACGGTCAATTTAAGATACAGACTCGGATTTGAGAAGGTAGTAAAAAAATCCATGGCTCAGTTTAGGGAAATGGGACTTGAGAGCGTGATTTACAGAGCGGGATACGACATCTTTTCAAGAGGCGGAATCTTTAAAGTGGGATATTACGGCGGTCTTGCCAATCCCCAGTTTGACGAAGATCACAAAGAAGATTTGTCTTTGATTATGGACGGACAGCTTGTAACAAGAAGAATCGAGGGCATAAAGGCGGCTTACGAAGAACTCAAAAAAGAAGCTTCGGAATTTGCAGGTCCAGCATGCATGGAAATATTCGGAGAAGATTCTTTTGTTCCCACGGAATGCAAAAACGCCTTAAGATACGGTACGAAAAAACAGGATCTTATAAGAGACTTCAGAGAAAGAAGTTCAAAGATTACGAACGAATACATTAAGAGAGAAGAGAGATCGTTTGCCATTATCGCATGGCCTATTCCGGCAATCGGCAATTACAAAGAAATATTAAAAGAGATAATTACGGTAAATACGCTTCCGGTTGACAAGTATGAGGCCATTCAGCAGACACTTATCGATACGCTTGATAAAGCGGATTACATCCACATTGTAGGCACAAACGGCAATAAAACAAATCTTAATGTAAAACTTGTCGATTTGAAAAATCCTACAAAGGAAACCAAATACGAAAACTGTCTTGCAGATGTGAACATTCCCGTCGGCGAAGTATTTACATCTCCTGTGCTTAAAGGAACCAAAGGAACCCTTCACGTCAAGGAAGTATTCTTAAACGACTTAAAGTTTTTGAACATAGAACTTGATATCGAAGACGGAAAGATTAAGGAATACACATGTACCAATTATGAAGACGAAAAGAAGAACAGGGAATTCATAGAAGAAAACCTTCTTTTCCATCATCCGACGCTCCCCATGGGAGAAGCCGCAATCGGAACGAATACCTACGCATATGCATTGGCAAAGAAATATGATATTTTCAACAAGCTGCCGATTTTGATAGCTGAGAAAATGGGACCGCATTTTGCATTCGGAGATACATGCTATTCACAGGAAGAAAGCGTAAAGGTATTTAATCCCGACGGCAAGGAAATGACTGCCAAGGAAAACGGCGAACCCTATACCTACTGCCATACCGACATTACAATTCCCTATGATGAACTTGGGTTATTGGAAGCGGTCACATATGACGGGGAGAGAATAAAACTTCTTGAGAACGGAAGATTCGTACTTAAGGGCTGCGAAGAACTTAACACACCGCTTGGATGATACATAATGACTCTTTGTAACAGGTTTTCATAAGGCATTTAGTGATATATGAGGTTTCAAAAACAAATGGGAAAATCAGGAAAAGTTAATATTGTTACAATTATTGTAATTGCCGTATTTGTTTTCGGGGGACTCTTTGCTGCAGGAACTACTTTTGCAATTATGTTCAGCGGCTTTAGGGAAGTGAGCCGGGAAATAAGCGTTAATCCTGATGAATATGATACTGAGGTTAACGCGACAATAGTGGATTTTTCACAGAGTGAGAGCTCCATGGGAAAGGGAACGGATGTGCATGTAACCGATGTTTACAATCCGATTTACCAATATGAATATAACGGTGAAACATATACTGCAAGCGGAAATATTGCAACATCCGAAAAAAAATATGAAATCGGAGATGAGGTGATTGTTCGGATATCATCAGCTCAGCCCGATAAAATGTACGATCCGAATTTTAACGCCAAATCCGAACTTAATTCATTTATGGCAGATGCCGGAAAAATGATGTTTATTTCAACCATGGCAGGTATATTTTTTATCGTTATCGTTATAGGACTGACAGTTCTTGCAATTCGAAAAAAAATGGAAAACCCTCATGTGGTTTACACGGACAGTGCGGACATTTCGGATGATTACAATCAGGAGAACTGAAAAAAATATTTATTCGCTTGAAAAGATTTTTTTGAGGCGTTTATGAGCATGAATAACAAAGAGGATAAAAAAGAATACTTTACCAGCGGACAGCTTGCCAAGATGGCAAAGGTATCAGTCAGAACCATCAGATTTTATGATACGGCAAATATCCTTAAGCCAAGCAATGTTAATGATGAAACGGGAGCGAGATTATATGTCCGTGAGGATTTCTTAAAACTCGAGCAGATACTTCTTTACAAGTATCTTGGGTTTTCTTTGGATGAAATTAAGGAGCTTATGCTTAATTCCGATGACAAGAATTTTATGCTTGATTCTTTAAGACTTCAGAATAAACTCGTGGATGATAAGATTGAGCAGATGCAGCTTGTCAAAAAAGCAATTAACGAAACGCTTGGAGTTTACGAGAAAAACAAAAACATCGATTGGGATAAGATGCTCAAAATCACGGAACTTACCGGTATGGAGAATTCGCTTAACACGCAGTACAGAAATTCCGGCAATATTTCCGCAAGAATAGAGCTTCATAAGAATTATTCGAATAATAAAAAGGGATGGTTTCCGTGGCTTTTTGAAGAAATCGGTTTTGATGAGTATATTTCCAAAATTAAATCAGCCGGGAAGAATGCGGGAGACAACGATTTAAAACAAAGCAGAATAACCGTTCTTGAAATAGGCTGCGGCAACGGAGCTTTCTGGAGAGAAAACATCAAGAAAATTCCGACAGACATGCATATAATTCTTTCCGACGTGTCTCTGGGAATGATTAATGATGCAAGAACGCTGCTTAAAAAAGAAGCAGGCAGGAGTGAGAAATTAAACAGAATAATTGATGAAAATTTTGAATTCAGGGAATTCAATGCCAACAGTATTCCGCTTAATGACGAATCGGTTGATATTGTTATAGCAAATCACATGCTCTTTTATTTTGACAAACCCGAGAAGGTTTTAAGCGAGATAAAAAGAGTGCTCAAAAAAGGCGGATTTATTTTCGCAAGCACTTACGGAAGCGAGCATATGAAAGAAATCACCGATCTTGTAAAAGAATTCGATGAGAGAATTGCTCTTGCGGCCAAAGACCTTTATCTTGTATTCGGACTTGAAAACGGAGAGAAGATTCTAAAAAAATATTTTTCGGATATTCGTAAAAATGTATATGACGACTTTCTTTTTGTGGATAAAGCGGAACCTTTGCTTGAATACATAATGTCGTGTCACGGCAATCAGCGTCGTTACATACCGGATAGGTACAAAGAATTCAAGGCATTTGTGGAAAAGAAAACAAAGAAAGGCTTCAAAATAACCAAAGATTCGGGATATTTTAAGGCCTTCAAGTAAAGAAATAAAGTTTTAAAACAACCCGTAAACAGGGACATTTTAAAACTTTATTTTATTTTTTTAAAAAAGTACTTGCGCATTACGTAACGTCACCCTATATAATAATATCGTGGAGAAGGAAATAACGGCAAATCATAATGACAAAGAATAATAAACCTTCATAATCACGGTTAATGCAAATAAAGATACAAATTGTATAGAGTGAGTTGCCGCAAGGCAGAAAGGAGTCTCAATGACTATTATAGTAACAGGCGGTGCAGGTTTTATCGGAAGCAACTTTATCTTCCATATGCTTAACAAATATCCGGATTACAGAATCATCTGTCTGGATTGCCTTACATATGCGGGTAATCTTTCAACGCTTGAACCCGTAATGGATAATCCCAATTTCAGATTCGTAAAGGAAAGCATTACAGACAGGGCAGCAGTTGAAAAACTCTTCGAAGAAGAACATCCCGACATGGTTGTGAACTTCGCAGCAGAATCACATGTTGACCGTTCCATTGAAAATCCTCAGGTTTTCCTTGATACAAATATCATCGGTACGAGCGTTCTTATGGATGCATGTCGCAAATACGGCATCAAAAGATATCATCAGGTATCTACGGATGAAGTTTACGGAGATCTTCCTCTTGACAGACCTGATATGTTCTTTACGGAGACAACACCCATTCATACATCAAGTCCTTACTCATCATCCAAGGCGGGTGCAGACCTTTTGGTACTAGCTTATCACAGAACTTACGGACTTCCTGTTTCCATAAGCCGCTGTTCGAACAACTACGGACCCTATCATTTCCCTGAGAAGCTCATTCCTTTGATGATTATCAATGCTCTTCATGACAAGCCTCTCCCCGTATACGGCGAAGGTTTGAATGTAAGAGACTGGTTATATGTAGAAGATCACTGCAAGGCCATCGATCTTGTAATTCACAAAGGAAGAGTCGGAGAAGTATACAATATCGGCGGTCACAACGAGATGAAGAACATCGATATCGTCAAGCTCATCTGCAAGGAACTCGGCAAGCCCGAGAGTCTTATTACATACGTAACCGACAGAAAAGGCCACGATATGCGTTATGCGATCGACCCCACAAAGATTCATGATGAACTCGGGTGGCTTCCCGAGACAATGTTTGCGGACGGCATCAAGAAGACCATAAAATGGTATCTTGACAACGAAAGCTGGTGGGAGCCCATCGTATCCGGTGAGTATCAGAATTACTACGAAAAGATGTATGCCAACAGATAAATTCAAAAAAGGATCGCGAAAGCGGTCCTTTTTTTGTACCTTAATATGGTAAAAATCACTAAAATAACCAAAAATATTTAAGTTGTTTAAAGTCTTTGATAGTTGTATAATTGTTATATTACCCAAAATGGGCTGCGTGTTTTTTTGTTGCAATTAACAGAGTTTGATACGGAATCGAGTAAATGTTGTTGCAAGAAAGAAATTTGAGGTGTTCTATTAAATGAAGAAAAAGTTTTCTTTAAAAGATCATAGTTCTGTGTTTGTCGGACTGCTTCTGGGTTTCAGTATCATGGGAGCTGCTTCGATAAGCATTCTCGGGAGTTCGCATGTCGGCGGTCCGCAGATTGTAAGAATCGGCAATGCTGTTATTCCGCTTAGCAGTATAATGGGTGTGCTTCAGACATTTTCACTTATGCTGTTAATCATCATGGGATGTGTGGATTGCGTGGTTGGCGCAAGGCTTGCATATTTTGTCGGCGGATATATGTTTGTATCTTCGATTATCGGAATGATACGAACAAGAAATCTTGAACCTCTTCCCGGTTTGTTTAACTGTATTATGGCCCTTATCGCTATTATTCTTATAGGACATCTTATGAGAAAAGCGAGAATGAAGAGTATTACCGATTATGCAACGGGCACATTAAACAATATCGGATTCCTCGAATATTTAACCAAGAAAATTAAAGATAAGAAACAGGGAAGTCTTGTATATTATCAGATTAACAACTTCAGAGCGATAAATGACGATTACGGCCATGACACGGGAGACAAGGTACTTAAAATAACTGCGGCCAGAATGAACAAAGTCATCGGAAAAGACGGAGTTGTAGGCAGAATCGGAGGTTCCGAATTCGCAATCCTTATTGACGGCAGAAAAGATGCTAACGAGCTTATAGGCAAAATGTTTGATTCCCTTAACGAAAAGATGATTATCGATAACGGGGAATTCCATTTGGACTGCTATATTGAAAGCAATGCCGGTATTGCGTGTTTCCCGAAGGATTCAAACGACGTTACCACATTGTTTAAATGCGCGGACCTTGCTCTTATGCAGTCAATGAAAAACGGCGGCAATCAGATTTGCGTATTCGACGAAAATATGCAATCGAGAATGCATTATGAAAAAGAGATAGAGCAACTTATCAAAAAAGCTTCCGACGAAAAATATTTTTATCTCGAATATCAGCCTCAGTTTTCGATTTCTGATAAATCCTTAAGAGGATTCGAGGCGTTAATCAGAATGAAACTTCCTGACGGAAGAAAGATAAGTCCCGGGGAATTTATTCCGGTGGCGGAGAAATCCAATCTTATTTTCTCGATAGATGAATTTGTGCTTGATTTTGTTACAAGAGAATTTGCCAAAGTTATAAACGAGAGCAAAGAAAAAGTTACGATATCCGTCAACATCAGTGCGAACGGTATTTCAAGACCCGAGTTTGTTTCCATCGTCGAAACCTGTCTTAGAAAGAACAATTTCAAGGCTGAAAATCTTGAGATAGAAATTACGGAATATTCTTTTGAAGAATCGCAGGAACAGACGGTTAAGAATATTAAGAAACTCAAAGAAATGGGTGTACAGGTTGCACTCGATGATTTCGGTACGGGCTATGCTTCGCTTGCAAGACTTATGAATCTTTCCGTTGATTTGCTTAAGGTGGATAAGAGCCTTGTGGACAATGTAGAGAAGGGTGAAGTAAACAGAGACTTTATCAAATCGATCGGATCCATGGGACATCTTTTGGACTGCAAGGTTATTCTTGAAGGTGTCGAAACCGATTCACAGCTTGAATTCATTAAGAATCTTGATTGCGATTATGTTCAGGGATATGTTTGGGGCAAGCCCATGTCTTATAAGAACGCAAAGGATTTGATAGGTTAGTTAATTCTATTGCTTAATCCAGTCAATAAAGGATATTACGATTTCGTCGGGATATGAATTGATTCCGATGCAAAGATATATTTTTTCATCATCGTGAAATGCATTTAATGACTTTAATGCGGCACTTTCCGTAATGTCGATTCCATAGGCTTTTACGCCCAAAGAATCGTCTTCGGAAGTGTCGTTTTTTGTATGGTCGTAGTATTTAAAATCATCTTTGTATTTGTCTTTTAATTCGGGGAAACTTTCCGCATCGGAAAAGAGGCCCAAAAGACTCAAACGGTTAAAGGTTTCCTCGTTGCATATTATGTAATTGACTTCCCCTGAAGATACGGTCGCTATAAGCTTTGCTGCGGATTCGATATCTGTATCGTTAAAGAAGATGTCAGAAGAAAAATATATTTTTTGTTTCTTTGGATTATAATTTTGATATTCCGGAAAAGAGGAGATGAACTCTTCATCGCTCATTGCGGTTATCTCGGTTCTGTTTACAAGATAACCGTTAAGAATGACTTCGGGAGCAAATACGATTTCCTTTAATACAAAAAAGATTATTATTCCGACAATCAGCAAGGCAAAAAGATGAAATTTAAAGAAATCAAAATAATACCTCACGCGTTTCCAAAAAGGAAGCGTGGAGGCTTTTTTAAAATTCTCATATCTTTCTTTTCTTATCGGATTATCTTTCATGCTGATTGAAAACCAAAGTATAAAGCGGCGTTTTTATAAGAGATTTTTTTGACAATCTCTCCAAGTATTTCATAATCTTCGGGGAACTCGTTGTTAACGACAAGAGTACCCAGATAATTGCATAATATTCGTCTGAAATAATCATGTCTTGTATATGATACAAAACTTCTTGAGTCTGTAAGCATTCCCACGAAACCGGAGAGGTTGGAGTTGTTGGCAAGAGATTCGAGATGCTTTTCCATGCCTGGTTTATTGTCATTAAACCACCATGCGCTTCCGTGCTGAAGCTTATTTGCCGACTTACCGTCCTGGAAACAAGCGATAACGGTATCAATAATGTCGTTGTCATTTGGATTAAGACTGTAGACAATCATTTTGCCGAGCGAATCGTTATTGTTTAAAAGATTAAGAAAATCCGCAAGTTTGTTGCCGGAAGTTACGGATGATATTGCATCAAAACCGGTATTGGGTCCGATCTTTTCAAACATGGATTCGTTATTGTCTCTTTTACATCCGTAATGAAGCTGGCTCACTAATCCGACCTCTTTGTATTTTGAGTGAAGGAAAAGAAGCATGTATGTCTGGAATTTTTCAACTTCATCCAAAGAGAGTGTGATTCCGTTTAATCTTTTCTTAAAAATTGTATTTGCTTCGGATTCGGATACGGGATTAAAAGGAATATCGGTTAAACCGTGATCGGATACAACACATCCGTTCTCTTTGAAGTAATTGACTCTCAAAGTCAAAGCTTCTTTTAAAGTATCAAGAGAGTTGATTTTAACCTGACATACATCGGAAAGTCTGCTGATATAATCTATATAACCGGGTTTTTCGATAAGAATTGCATTATCGGGTCTGAAAGATGGAAGTACAAAACATTTAAAAGATTTGTCTTTTGCAATTGCTTTGTGATATTCGAGTGAGTCCGCAGGATCGTCGGTAGTGCAAAGAACCGATACATTTGAAATATTGATGATGCTTCTCGCACAAAAATCATCTGAAGCGATGGCTTTGTTGCAAAGTTCCCACAATTCTTCGGCATTGTCTTTGGTGACATAGCCGTTAAAGCCGAAATATTTCTTTAATTCCAAATGGCTCCAGTGATACAAAGGATTGCCGATTGCCATTGAAAGCACTTCAATCCATTTGATGAATTTCTCTTTGTCTGTGGCATCTCCCGTTATGTATTTTTCGTCCACGCCGGCTGCACGCATGAAACGCCATTTGTAATGGTCGCCTCCAAGCCAAAGCTCGGTGATATTTTTAAATTTTTTGTTTTCGGCGATTTCTTTTGCGTCGATATGGCAGTGGTAATCGATTATGGGAAGATTCTTTGCATAATCGTGGTAAAGTTTTTTGGCAACATCATTGCGAAGTAAAAAATCGTCATCAAGAAATGTTTTCATATTAACCCCTTTTTTATAGTAGATTATTAATATTTTTCGGCACAATTATTTATCGGTTTCTTCGTTGCCTGCAGAAGAGTCATCATCGCCCTCCATATTTGCAAGTGCAATCGATTCGTATTTTTTGAGCACGGGTTCTATCATAAAGGTATCCGCAAGACATTTTAAACCCGGCATCAGAATAAGGAGCGGGGCGAACATAAATGTGTTGTAGGACCAGTATAAAGCGATGGTAGCACCTGCCCAAAAGACTATGAGCCCGATTGAAAATCTAAGGTGCATCAATGTGATTGCTATGGGGTAGGTGAGCGCATGAAAAGTGCTCATTTCATATCTTGAAAGCCACGAGAACGAATAGGTAATCGTGCAAAGATATACGAGAATCACAATATAATAAAACCATCTTAATCCGAGATTAAAACTTCCCTGATTATGATAATAAAACCATGTAGCAAATGAAAAAGCGGCACCGACTATTATATATACAACCGTCATGATTGTAGCCTGTGCGAAGTTTTGCTTAAAAGATTTAAAAAAGTCCCTTGTGGAATTGTCTTCGTTACGTCGAACACTTCGAACCATCGCATAATATGCGGCAGTGGAAGATGCGCCTATTGTGATTATGGGAATTGAACATATAATCCAGAGGACTCCGATCCAGACCATATGCCAGAATTTATCGAGGAATTTATAGATTTTACCGTCTATTCCGAAAAGATTCATTTTTTAATCCTTCTTGATTTTTTATATATAATACCACAAATTACAGATTTTTAAGGGAAGAATATCAGTCCTTAAATTTTTGATATGGACAAAATTAATATATGTAGTACAATTAAAATGAGATTGTACTGAAATACAAGTATACTACATATTTTTGTTTTTTTAAAGAGACAATACTTAAGGAGTAATACTATGAGATTGTCGAAAATTTACAGCGACGGAATGATAATTCAGAGAAATGCTGAAAATATCGTTGAGGGCGTTGCCACTCCGGGCAATGAGGTCAGACTGTATTTTGACAAAAAAATTTATGAGGGTACCTGCGATGACGACGGTAATTTTACCATCTTTTTGGAGCCGATGGAGGCAGGCGGTCCTCATACCATCAACATTACCGATAATTCTGACAGATACACGATAAATGATGTATATGTCGGAGATGTTTTTCTTTTGGCCGGACAGTCCAACATGGAACTTCCCGTATCAAGGACGCTTGATTTATACAAGAAGGATCTTGAGGGAATCGATTATCCTTTAATCAGAATGTTCCAGATGCCAAAGGACTTTAAATTCGGAGAGCCCGACTTAAGAACCAAGAGCGGAGAGTGGCTCACAGCCAACGAAAAGAACGTTATGGATTTCAGTGCTCTCGGTTTTTACTTTGCACAGATTAAATTCGACAAGGACAATGTTCCCGTGGGACTTGTTCATGCTGCTGTCGGAGGAACACATATTGAAGCCTTTATGAGCGAAGAAAGAATTTTAAAGACTGCAAAGAGACTTAGAAAGATTGCCAAAGAAGAAGGCAGGGAACTTGTCTGCAAGTGTCTTATAAACGATTCCTGCAAGATGTGTTATGAAGAAACCATTAATAAAGACAAGGATGATTTTTATGTAAGAAATACCATCAATTCCGAAATGGAAAAGATGGGTGAATGGTATAAGAAAACCGATGAGGATGATATAGGCCTCAAGGAAAAATGGTATGACCACGAGTGGAGCGAGGATGAGAAGATGGGAGGAATCGAAATTAAGGTTCCCGAATCTTGGCTTAACAATGTTCTTAAAAACAGAATAGGAACGGTGTGGGTACAAAGAGTGGTTTATGTCCCGAGCGAGTTTTGCGAGAGAGACGTACAGTTAAGACTCGGTACGATTGTTGATGCGGATACTACATATGTCAACGGTGTTCAGGTCGGAAAGACGGATTATTTTTATCCGCCCAGAAGATACAATATACCCGGAGGCATTTTAAAACACGGTAAAAACGTCATAACGGTGCGCGTGACGATAAATAATAATGTCGGAGAATTCAAGGAAGACATGCCTTATTGCATAAAGGCTGACGAAAACGAACTGCCTCTTGACGGTATATGGAATGCGAGAGTGGCAGCAGTCGAAGAGCCTCTTGGACCTCAGACTTTCTTCACATGGCATCCGACAGCTTTGTACAACCGAATGATTTATCCTTTAAGGAATATATCATTTAATGCGGTTCTTTTCTATCAGGGCGAATCAAATACAAGATACCCCGAAGATTATGAATATCTGATGATAGATATGGTAAAGGAATGGAGAAGCCTTTTTGGATACAAGGTTCCTTTTATCTTTGCCAAATTACCGTATTTCAGAGGGGAATCATGGGAAATACCCGGCGACGACTGGGAAGATTTAAGAGATGCACAACAGCGTGCGGCAGATAAAATAGAGGACTGCGCAATTGCCGAGCTTTATGATCTCGGAGAATACAACGAGATTCATACCCAGAACAAAAAAGAAGTCGCCAAAAGGTTTTATGATGAATATCGCATGCTTTTAAGATCAATCGAAAGGGGTAAATAAAAATATGATCAAAGTCGAGAAACTCGCGGGAGAATCCACGAGAGATTATGCTTCGAGATTTTTATGTACCAATATAGTATCACTTGAATTAAAGCCCGGGCAGTTCTTGAGTGAAACCGAACTTGCGGGTGAGATAGGAGTAAGCAGAACACCGCTTCGTGAAGCTCTTATCGACCTTAATCATTCACATGTTATAGAGACATATCCTCAAAGAGGAAGCATGGTGGCGCTTATAGATCCAGATCTTGTTGAAGAATCCAGATTTATAAGAGAGGTTTTGGATGTATCTGTAGTGGAAATAGCCTGTGATACGGCAACCATTGAAGATATCATGAACCTCGAAGCAAATGTCAAACTTCAGGAATTTTATCTTGAAAACAATGTTCAGGACAAACTCTTTGAACTGGATAATGAATTCCACAAGATGATTTATACCATGGCACACAAAGAAAGAACCTACGCCATGAAAGCCGGCATGATGATTCATTACGACAGAGTGAGAGCCCTTTCCCTTATTACAGTTAAGGATAACAAAATCGTCAATGACCACAGACTGATAATGGAAGCCATAAGAAACAAGGATAAGGAAGAAGCCAAGAGACTTATGAAAAAGCACTTATCCAGATACGATATCGACAAAGAGGAGATTAAGAAAGCATATCCTCAGTATTATAAGCACTGAAAAAAGATAATAATTCAAAAAATCATTAAAAAAAGAAATCGTCCTTCGGGGCGATTTTTTTTGTTGATGGACAAACGGTTTACATAAACGGAAAATTGTGCATTATGCACTAAAAATAAATATAGATGTGTGGATTCTGCTAATAGAAATGTACAAAAAAATGGCATAATATACTTGTATACAAGAATATTAGAGGACAAAAATACAAAAAAACTTCATGTTCACGGAGGTCAAAATGTCAAGCGAAGAAGCTTCTGTAAAAACAACAAATTCGCTCGAGAACGAGAGTCAAAATGAAAATGAAAACGAAAAGAAAAAGAACGGTTCATTTTCATCATGGATGAAAGGGATGGGCAAGCATCTTGCCAAGAACTGGATTATCTACACATTCTTCATCATCCCCATTGCTTACTACATAGTATTCAGATATGTTCCGATGTTCGGAAACATCATCGCTTTCAGAAAATACTCGGCGGGCGGAAACATATTCGGTTCTCAATGGTCCGGATTCAAATACTTCAAACAGTTCCTCGGAGACCCGGCATTCAGAAGAGCGTTTGGCAATACACTGATACTTAACTTTGCGTATCTTGTAGTCAGATTCCCTCTTACATTGATTTTCGCACTCCTATTAAACGAAATAAAGTGGCTCCCCTGGAAAAAGTTCGTGCAGACTGTATCTTACCTTCCTCACTTCATCTCCATGGTTATTGTAGCAGGTATGATTAAGGAGCTTTTATCCACAAGCGGTCCCATCAACACATTCTTAACTTCGATAGGACAGCAGGCCATAGAATTCATCGCCTTGCCCGAGTGGTTCCCTACCATATTCGTAGCCAGCGGAATATGGCAGGGTCTCGGATGGGGAAGTATCCTCTACCTCGCAGCGATAGCAGGTATTAACCCTGAGCTTTACGAAGCTGCCAAGGTAGACGGTGCGACACATTTCCAGCAGGTATTGCATGTAACAATCCCCTGCATCCTTCCTACAATCACAACACTTCTGATACTTGATATCGGCGGAATGGTAGGTTCCGGTGCAGCATTTGAAAAAGTATTCCTTCTCTACAATCCGATGACTTACGAAACATCCGATATCGTATCAACTTACGTTTATCGAATGGGTGTGTACTCAGGTAACTACAGTTACGCTACCGCAGTAGGTTTGTTCGAAGGATTGCTCAACCTGATTCTTTTGACCGTAGCAAACTTTACATCCAAAAAAGTTGCCGGCGAATCACTTTGGTAAGGAGAAAGAAAATGTCAGAAGAAAAACTTAAATTGGATCATGGAAAAGAAAAGAAATTCAAACAGGGTGTAAAAGTTAAAGAATCCTGGCAGTTCAGAGTGTTCCAGGTATTCAACGTAATAATAATGCTGTTCATCTGTGTGACGACGCTTTACCCGTTCCTTTATCTGGTAGCGCAGTCGTTCTCGTCGGAAGCGGCAATCATTAAAGGTCAGGTAACAATTTTCCCTGTGGGATTTAATTTTACTACTTATAAATCGGTTTTAACCAAGGGCGATTTCCTCGGATATTACAAAAACACTGTATTATATGCGGTTATCGGAACATTTTTCTCAGTACTTTTTTCCGCAATGCTTGCATATCCTTTATCAAAACCGAATTTGAGATTAAACAAATTTTTCGTACCCTTCATCATCTTTACGATGTATTTTGGCGGCGGAATGATCCCCAACTACATTTTGATGACATCCCTGGGATTGAGAAATACCGTTTTCTCATTTATTCTTCCCGGACTTATCGGTACATACTACGTTTTATTAATGAAATCATTCTTTGCCAGCCTTCCTCATGAACTCGAGGAAGCAGGAGAGATAGACGGTCTTTCGAAATACGGAGTGTTCTTCAGAATAGTGCTTCCGATTTCAAAACCGATTATGGCCACGATGGTTCTTTTCTACATGGCCGGTTACTGGAGCAACTGGTTCAACGCTTTCCTTTATTTGGAAGACAGAAGCAAATGGCCTGTAGCATACCATCTTCGTCAGATTATTATCGGAGCGGCAACAAGTGCCGATCCCGGTGCGGCTTCTCAGGAAAACATGCAGATCGCCGCAAACATCAAATCCTGTTCAATGGTTTTGATGGCTGTTCCTATCATATGTGTTTACCCCTTCATCCAAAAGTATTTCGTTCAGGGAATGATGCTTGGCGGAGTCAAGGGATAAATTTAATAGAGTTACTTAAACGGATTATTGCTTCGTGGGGGAGAGTAATCCATGTAAAAAAAGGAGGAAACAAAATGAAAAAGAAGCTCTTAAGTACAATGCTTACAGTAAGTATGGTTGCTTCACTTGCAGCATGTACGAACGGTAACGGTTCCAATATCGAACCTGCACCCAGTCAGAACGCTATTGACAATAACGCGACGACTACTGATGACGGAAGTACCGATGCAGAACCAGTTGAAGATCTCGGCTACACATTCGGTGATCACTTCTACTCAGACGAACCTGTGACATATTCGATGTCTTTCTCAGACGCATCATGGTATCCCATGACAGACAAGTGGGTAACTGACGGTATCTTTGCAAAGATTACAGAGAGAACAAATGTTACTCTTGATCTTACAAGCATCGATTCAGGTGACTACAATGACAAGATTGCATTAAGTATCAATGCAGGTGATGCTCCCTACATTATTCCCAAAACATACGATGAGTCCAGATTCGTAGACGGCGGCGCTATCGTTCCCGTATCAAAATGGACGCAGTTTATGCCTAACTTCACAAAATTCGTTGAAGATTACGACATGGAAGCAGATCTCGCTACAATTACACGTAACGACGGAAACTACTACAGACTTCCCGGTATGCATGAATCACCTAACCAGGATTACTTCTTCATGGTAAGAAAGGATCTCTTCGAAGGAGCAGGTGTTGATATCGAAGCTCTTGAAAAAGATATGACATATGATGATTTATATGATGCACTTGTAAAGGTTAAAGCTTACATGGTAAGCGAAGGAATGTGCAAAGAATCAGATTACATCTGGTCAGACCTCTGGTGCGGACAGGAATCCGGACAGGGTAACGGCGGTAACCTTCTTAAGATTATGGGCTTCTCTTACAACGTAGCTTCAGGTTGGGCAGTAGCTGATTGTATCCAGTACGATCAGAGCAAGGGAGAATGGTATCTTTCTTCAACAACCGACGATTACAAGGAATTCGTTAAGACAGCCAACAAATTCGTAAAGGGCGGAATCCTTGATCCCGAAACATTCACTCAGGATGATTCAGTAGCTACAAACAAGTTCTACCGTGGCGAAACAGCTATTATTTCTGTTAACCGTGGTCAGGTTGCAGCATTCGAATCCGGACTTCAGACAGGTATGGGTTCAGAAGGCAAGACATACGAGACATACCTTATGGTAACACCCAAGGGACTTAACAACTACATGGCAGAAAACTCCAGACTTGAAAACGGTGTTATGATCTCCAAGAGGGCATATGATGAACTCGGAGAAGAAGATTTCATTAAGATGCTTCGTTTCGTTGACTGGTTATTCTACTCTGATGAAGCTTACGATCTTACAAAATGGGGTATCGAAGGCGAGACATACAACGTAGTAGACGGACAGAAGGTTCTTGCTGACGGATGGTACTGCTCAGGACTTGGTTATGCAGATCCTACACCCGATGATGAAAATGACAACAAGGATATGAGACTTGAATACGGTTTTGCAGGCGGTAACTTCTTCTACGGACACAGAGTAGCTCAGAGAGATGACCACTTAACACCCGCTCTTCAGGATTTCTCCAGAAGAATTTCCGAGTACAGAGACATCAGACCTCTTAATCCCGCTCTTGCTTCCACAGCAGATGAGAACGAGCAGATCAACCTTTGGAAGACTCCTTTGGTAGATACAATCAATACATGGACACTTAACTTCGTAACAGGCAAGAAAGATATTGATGCTGAATGGGATAACTACCTTAAGGCTTGTGATGATGCCAATGCTAAACAGCTTGTAGATTTATACAACGAAATCAACAACAGATAATCATTACTTTTTCACTCTTTTGCAAAAGGGGGCGAATGCCCCCTTTTGCACGAAAAAATCCTTTTTAAACCAATTATTTGCGGCTCTTTGAAAAATTGATTTTTGGGAGAATTTGTTATAAGATTAAATTTAGTGCAAAAAAGACAAATACCTGAAAATGAGAAAGAGATAATATACAATGAATATGACTTTAAGATGGTTTGGTTCAAAGTTCGACAGCGTAACATTGTCCCAAATCAGACAGATTCCGGGTGTTAAGGGTGTAATAACCACTCTTTATGATACGGTTCCCGGAGAAGAATGGAATAAAGATGAAATTCACGCACTGAAAAAAGAAGTCGAAGACAGCGGACTCAAGATTATGGGAATCGAAAGCGTAAATGTCTGCGATGCGATTAAAGTAGGTGCTTCAGACAGAGATAAATATATCGATAACTATATAAAGACGCTTACGTATCTCGGAGAAGAAGACATACATACCGTATGCTACAACTTCATGCCGGTGTTCGACTGGACAAGAACGGAACTTGCCAGACTAAGAGAAGACGGTTCCACTGTTATGGCATATACACAGGATGCCGTTGACAAGATAAATCCGGATGACATGTTTAATTCACTTAAAGGTGACTGCAACGGATTTGTTCTTCCCGGATGGGAACCCGAGAGAATGGCACAGGTCAAAGAGCTCTTTGAACTTTACAAAGATGTTGATGCAAATAAGCTTTTCGATAACCTTGTATATTTCTTAAAAGCAATTATGCCTGTTTGCGACAAGTATGATATCAATATGGCTATTCATCCCGATGATCCTGCATGGAGTGTATTTGGTCTTTCAAGAATTATCACCAACAAAGATCAGATGTTAAAAATGCTTAAGGCAGTTGATAATGTTCATAACGGAATTACGTTTTGCACGGGTTCATACGGTACGAGCCTTAATAACGATATAGTTGATACGATACATGCCTTAAAAGGCAGAATCCATTTCGCGCATGTAAGAAATCTTAAATTTATAACACCCACGAATTTTGAGGAAGCAGCTCATCTTTCGAGTGACGGTGATTTCGATATGTACGCGATAATGAAAGCTCTTTACGATATCGGATTTGACGGTATTATCAGACCCGATCACGGAAGAATGATCTGGGGCGAAAAAGCAATGCCCGGATACGGTCTTTATGACAGAGCACTCGGAGCAATGTATTTGCAGGGACTCTGGGAAGCAATAGACAAGAATTCAAAACAGTAAAATGATTATATGAAAGACCGGAGTTTAATCCGGTTTTTCTTGCGAAAGAAGGTTTTTATGAACATATACGAAAGAATTAAAGAATGCAGAATGATTCCTGTTATAGCACTTGATAATGTATCGGATGCCAAGCCTCTTGCAAAGGCACTTTACGATGGAGGACTTCCCTGCGCCGAAGTTACATTCAGAAGGGAAGGAGCGGACCTTTGCATAAAGGCAATGAAAGAAGAATATCCCGACATGCTTGTCGGAGCAGGTACGGTACTTTCAAAAGAACAGGTTGATGCAGCATTAAATGCGGGTGCGGAATTTATTGTAAGCCCCGGACTTGATGAAGAAATTGTTTCGTATTGTATAGAAAAAAATATATGTGTAATCCCCGGAGTATCCACGGCAAGTGACGTGGCAAAAGCATATTCTCTGGGACTTAAAGTTGTTAAGTTCTTCCCTGCGGAAGCGGCAGGCTCAGTTAAAATGCTTAAGGCTTTGTCGGCTCCTTACAATATGATGACATTTATGCCTACCGGCGGTATCAGCAAAGATAACATGGCTTCCTACTATGCTCTTAAAAATGTAATAGCATGCGGCGGAAGTTTTATGATAGATGCCAAAGCAATAAAAGAAGGCAATTTTGATAAAATAAAGAATCTTACGAAAGAAGTTGTCGAAGCGATTAATGCTTTAAACGGCAATGATTCGAATAAAGAAAACAATGCTTTTGATTCTCAAAAAAAGAATATTGACCTGTCCGGTTTATCGGACAAAAAGGTTATTACTTTCGGTGAACTTATGTTAAGACTTGCACCGGAAGGATACTTAAGATTTGTTCAGGCAGATACTTTTGAAGCCACCTTCGGAGGAGGGGAAGCAAATGTAAGCATATCACTTGCCAATTTCGGTATGAATACTTCTTTTGTTACCAAACTTCCCGCTCATGAAATCGGTCAGATGAGTGTTAACTCTTTAAGAAAGTATGGAGTAGATACTTCACTTATCGTAAGAGGCGGCAAGAGAGTAGGTATTTATTATCTTGAAAAGGGTGCATCGCAAAGAGCATCCAAGGTTATCTACGATCGTGCGGGATCTGCAATTGCTGAAGCTTCAAAGAGCGATTTTGACTGGGATAAGATTTTTGAAGGAGCAGGATGGTTTCATTTTACGGGGATCACTCCTGCACTTTCCGACGAACTTGCGGATATTGCCTTGGAAGCTTGTAAGAAAGCCAAAGAAAAAGGCATTATTGTAAGCTGCGATCTTAATTACAGAAACAAACTCTGGTCCAAGGAAAAAGCCGGTGAAGTAATGGGCAAACTTTGCAAATATGTTGATGTCTGCATTTCGAATGAAGAGGATGCAAATGATGTATTCAAAATCAAAGCACCCGATACCGATGTTACCGCCGGAGAGATTAATTCCGAAGGATATAAGTATGTTGCCGAAGAATTAAAGACGAGATTCGGTTTCTCTTATGTTGCAATCACACTTCGCGAATCCATATCGGCGAGCGACAACAGATGGGGCGCAATGCTTTATGACGGAAATGATTTTTATTTCAGCAAAAAATACAATGTGCATATTGTAGACAGAGTAGGCGGAGGAGATTCATTCGGTGCAGGGCTCATTTACTCACTCACTCACAATGCAAGTCCTAAGGATGCAATCGAATTCGCTGTTGCCGCAAGTTGCTTAAAGCACTCGATTGAAGGCGATTACAACTTTGTATCGGTTGATGAAGTAAACAAACTTGCCAAGGGCGATGCATCAGGCAGAGTTCAGAGATAATATGCATTTAATTAAATGGATGGGCGCCATATAATGCGTTAGCGGGTAATGCAGCGCCGTCGCCACTTAACGAGCAGAGCATTTATGCGAATGCGAGTTTAGTGGTCGCTACGTGCGATGCCTTAGCGAGAGCGTGCCCGCGGTGTATTGTATGGCGCCCATCCAACAGTATAACTGCATAAACTAAGGAGTTATGAAATGAAATTAAATCTTGAAGGTATAAAGAAAAGAGAAGATTGGGAGAAGGTTGGCGTTAAATTACCCAAGTACGATATTGAGAAGATGCGTAGAAATACCGAAGAAAATCCTGTCTGGATTCACTTTGGTGCCGGTAATATTTTCAGAGGATTTATTGCCGTACTTGGGCAAAAGCTTCTTGATGAAGGATATAGTGATAAGGGTATTATCGCAGTCGACACATTTGATTTTGACATGATTGACAAGATTTACGTACCCTTTGACAACCTTGCTCTTTCGGTGGGACTTAAGGCTGACGGCAATACAAATCTTGATGTTATTGCATCGATAGCGGATGCTGTAAAAGCCGATTTTGGCAATGAGGATTATAAGAATAAACTTTTTAAGGCCGTAAGCAATCCTTCTTTGCAAATGATCAGCTACACCATCACCGAAAAAGGTTATTCTTTAAGAAATATGCAAGGTGACCTTTTGCCCGTGGTAATAAGTGATATTGAAAACGGTCCCGCAAATCCCAAGCATGCAATGAGCATTACTGCGGCACTTCTTTTGGAGCGCTTTAATAATGGAATGGCCCCGATAGCAGTCTGCAGCATGGACAACTGTTCGCATAACGGAGAAAAACTTAAATCTTCGGTACTTGAGATAGCTGCTGAGTGGGAGAAGAAAGGTTTTGTGAGCAAAGAATTTATCGCTTATATTTCCGATGAAAACAAAGTATCTTTCCCCTGGAGCATGATTGACAAGATTACACCGAGACCTGCCAAGTCGATAGAAGACATGCTTTCAGAGAAAGGCATAGAAGATATGGCTCCGGTTGTTACAGACAAAGGAACTTTTATTGCGCCTTTTGTTAATGCCGAAATACCGGAATATCTTGTTATCGAAGACAGATTCCCGAACGGAAGACCGTCTCTTGAAAAGGCAGGAGTTTATTTTACGGACAGGGATACGGTAAACAATACCGAAAAGATGAAGGTTACTACATGCCTTAATCCTTTGCATACAGCCATGGCAGTGTTCGGGTGCCTTCTCGGATATGACCATATCGCAAAAGAAATGAAGGATGAAGATATTCATAAACTCATAGAAAATATAGGATACAAAGAAGGACTTCCGGTTGTGGTTAATCCCGGAATCATAGATCCCAAAAAGTTTATTGATGAAGTGGTGGAAGAGAGACTTCCGAATATGTTTATCCCGGATATGCCCCAGCGTATTGCAACGGATACAAGCATGAAAATCCCCATCAGATTCGGCGAGACCATAAAGTCGTATTATTATGCAAATGACAAAGATGTAAACGATCTTGTATTTATCCCTCTTGCGATAGCGGCGTGGTTCAGATATCTTCTGGGTATTGATGATAACGGCAAAGAGATGGAAGTAAGCGCCGATCCTCAGCTTGAGGATTTACAGAATAAACTTAAAGGCATTGCTTTTAAAGACGTTGATTCTTACCATGGTCAGCTTAAATGTATTCTCTCCAACGAAAATATTTTTGCTCTTGACCTTGTCAAAGCGGGGCTTTCTGTTAAAATAGAAGACATGTTTAAGGAAATGCTTTCGTCGGAAGGTGCGGTGAGAAAAACACTTCATAAATATGTATCTTCGACCTAAGCAAAAGCTGCGTTAACGGCTTTGTAAAAGGGAGAATCAAAATGACATTAAAAAAGACCATGAATTCCATCGGATGGAAATACGGCCTTATGGGAGTATTGTATATTCTTGTTGAGGTTGTACTCGGAAGAGTACTTATGCATTTTTTGCCTGAATCGTTGGACAAGTATCAAATGTATTTTACTTTTGCAATAATGGTATTTACGGTTGATATTGTCTGCTTCCCATTTGTTCTTTTGATTACTCACAATATGCCGAAAGCAAACATAAAGAAAAAGAACCTCGGAGGCGGCAAATTCTTTCTTTGCGTACTTATGATGTACGGACTTGTTTTGGTGGGAACCATTATCGGTCTTACAATTCATTCGATGCTCACGATACCCTTCAGTCAGCAAGCGGATGACGGACTCGCAACGCTGATGCTTGATTCCAATTTCTTTATCAGGGTGCTTGTAGTCGGAATTCTGGCACCGATTTTTGAAGAACTCATTTTCAGAAAAGTTCTTATAGATCATGTTGCTCCAAAAGGAGAACTCGTAGCCGTTCTGGCATCCGGATTAATGTTCGGACTTTTCCACGGCAATTTCCAGCAGGGATTTTTCGCGGCATTTATAGGATGCCTTTTTGCATATATTTATTTAAAAACAGGTAAAGTTATTTATACCATTCTTCTTCATATGTTTTTAAATACCGTGACAAGCGGCATTACCATTGAAATCCTTAAAGCTTTGTATAAAGCCATCGGTATCAACGGTGAGAATATAGATGCCATGCAATCGATGGAATTTATTGAAGCCAATCCGGAAATGACTTCAAAAATCATGATCGCAACGGGTATTTTATTACTCTGGCTGTTTACGCTTTTGGGAACAATGTTTGCGGGACTTGTAATCGTCATTACGTTCTCCTGTGTAAAGACATTCAAATTCAGGAGAAAAGAAGGAGATGAGTCCTTCAAAAGACAGGCTCTTTCGCTTATATCTTCCCCGGGTATGTGGATATTTTATGTGATTTGCATGTTCCTTTTCGGAATCACGTATCTGCCGCCGATTGTTACCACTTTGGTGGATGCGATTAAAAATCTGTATCGTTAACAGTCTTTGGCAAAGAAATATACTAAAAGGAATTGAAGTTTATGGAGTATATGAAAGAAGCCTTAAAAGAGGCTTATGAAGGTATAAACAACGGACATGGCGGACCGTTTGGATGTGTGATAGTAAGGGACGGAAAGATTGTAGGCAGAGGCCATAACAGGGTCCTTCTTAAGCATGATCCGACATGTCACGGTGAAATGGAAGCCATCAGAGATGCCTGCGAAAAAGAGGGCAGTCATGATTTATCGGGCTGCGAACTCTATACAACAGCTGAACCCTGCCCCATGTGCCTGGGCGCGATTCTCTGGTCCAATATTTCAAAAGTATATTACGGCTGCAACGTAAACGATACCGACAAAATCGGATTCAGAGACGATAAGTTCTATGATTTCTTTAACGGAAAGAAGGACATTCTGACTTTGGAAGAAAACAACAGAGAAGAGTGTCAAAAACTTTTCGAAGATTACAATAATGATAAAAATGCACAAAGATATTAAAAAAGACCGGCGCTTATGCGTCGGTCTTTCTGATTGTTATTGTATGGCTTCGGGATATTTAGGATAAATCTGATTTTTGATATCCTGCATTTTTGAATCCATTTCGGTGATTGTGTTGGCACAGTCAAGAAGCTGTGCACTGATTGATTGTGAAATCTCTTCCGTTAAATCCTTTTTGTAACGCATTTCGTGTTCGAGACTTGCCCAGAAGTCCATGGCGATGGTTCTTAACTGAACTTCGACTTTGAGATATTCCTTGTGTTCAGAGAAGAATACCGGAATCTCTACTATCATGTGATAGCTTCTGTATCCGTTGGGCTTTGGAGCACGGATATAATCCTTGTAATTGATAAGTTTAATGTCATCCTGCTTAAGTATCATGTCTGCGATTTCATAGATATCGTCAACGAAGGGGCAGATGACTCTGATACCGGCTACATCGTGGATTTCATCCTGAATGTTATCAAAGGAAAAATCCAGATTTTTTCTGTTTAATTTATCTCTGATGCTCTGTATTGTTTTGATTCTCGAATATATGGCGTGAATAGGATTTCTTTTGTTTTTAATCTGAAGTTCTTCATTTAAAACTTCGAATTTTGTACGAATCTCCCTGATAGCGCAGGAGTACTTCGTCATTAGCTCTTTGTACTGATCCAGAACCTGAAGCAGCTCTTCACCGGAGAGCTGGTCTTTAAGCTCGTTTATCAGCAACACATTCTCGTCATTTTGCATTGCATGACCCCCTTGTTTACATATTGATATTTTACCATAGGAGACATTAAAAGTGTATAGCAATTATGTAAAAATTGTGTTAACATATTGAAGGGTATGCAAAGCATATTCGGTTTTTTTAGTGGAAAAAATTTATGGCACATTCGAACGATCTTGATTTTTTTAACAGAATACCCGTTGCAGGATTGCTTGTAAATAAAATCGGAAGACCGAACTTTATTTACAATCTTAAATTTTTGTCGCTTGTAGGTTATACCGATGCTCAGATGAGCGAGATCTTTATCAAGGATTACACCAAGGTGTTTGATGAAGAAGATGTCAAAACTTTAAGACAGAAATTAAAAGAAGCAGAAGGAACCAAGAAGTCCGTTCGTCAGGAACTTAAACTCACATGCAGCGATTCATCAAAGCTTATTACGATTATCGAGGCCGAAGTGAGCGAAGAGAATGACGGAAGCTATGTTTTGTGCGCCCTTACGGACATTACGGCCATTAAGAAAGCTCAGGCGGATTACATGCTCGAACAGGAAAGACTTTTATCCGTTTTGAGAAATTACGATGATGATTTGTTTGAATACGATTTCGATACGGATTTGTTTAAGATATTCAACAAAAACGTTTTGATAAAAGATTCTTTCGGCGATGACAGATGGATTAAATTCGAGAATTTCTCAAAAGAATTATCACCCAGAAAGAAGATTCATCCCGAAGACGAAGCCAAGGTCAGATTTGTGGTGGAACAAAGAAAAGACGTGACGCTTCAAATCAGAATGAAGGGAACAAACGAAAAAGATTACAGATGGTATGAAATCGATTTTAACCTTCTTCAGGATGATAACAACAAGTCAATCGGTTTTGTCGGAAGCATTCACGATATAGACGAGTTAAAGGCGAGTACAATCGAATTCAAAATGAAATCACAGCATGATTCTCTTACCGGCCTTTACAACAATGCAAGTGCCAAAGAAATAATCGAGGATTATCTCAAAAACGAAGGTTCGGGAAAAACAAATGCTTTGATGATTCTCGACCTTGATGATTTCAAACATGTTAACGATACTTTCGGACACCGCTTCGGCGACAGAGTCATAAAGACAGCAGCCGATACACTTAACAATACATTCGGCGAAAACGATCTGACCGCAAGAATCGGCGGAGATGAATTCCTTGTATTCTGCAGGGACATTCTAGACATGTCTTCCGTAAACGAAAAGATCGGAAAACTTTTTGAGACATTTGCAAACAATCCCGTCGGAGAAAAAGAAAAGTACGTAATAAAGACCAGTGTCGGCATCGCGGTATCGCCTCAGGACGGCACGGGCTTCAAACGTCTTTTCGACAAGGCAGACAGAAATATGTACAAGGTTAAAAGATCCGGAAAGAATTCATATAATTCTTAATCTGATTTGTTCGACAATAAAGAATAAATCAAAGGAGATACAATGTTAGAATTAAAAAATGTCTCATATGAAGTTAACGATGAAAATGTTAACAAAGAGATCATAAAAAATATCAGTTTTACCATTGATGAGAGATTCGTGGCAATCACCGGACCCAACGGAGGCGGAAAATCCACTCTTGCAAAAATAATTGCAGGTATTCTTACACCTACAGAAGGAAGAATATTCCTTGACGGAAAAGACATCACGGATTTAAGCATTACGGAAAGAGCAAAGAACGGTATAAGTTTTGCATTTCAGCAGCCCGTAAGATTTAAGGGAATTACCGTAAAGGATTTAATTACATTTGCCGTAGGTCATTCCATAACAACCACAGAGGCATGCAGTTATCTTTCGGAAGTCGGCCTTTGCGCAAAAGATTATATTAACAGAGAACTCAATGCTTCGTTATCGGGCGGAGAAGCCAAGAGAATTGAAATCGCGATGACGATGGCAAGAGGTACTTCGCTTTCGATATTCGATGAACCGGAAGCGGGAATCGATCTTTGGAGTTTCCAGAGCCTTATTAAAGTGTTTGAAATGATGCATGAAAAATCAGGCGGAAGCATTATTATTATTTCACATCAGGAAAGAATCCTTAATATAGCGGATAAAGTAATAGTTCTTGCCAACGGTGAGCTGGTCAATATAGGTTCCAAAGATGAAGTCCTTCCCGGACTTTTGGTTGACGGACCGGGTTGTGAAAAACTTGTAAGCAAAATGTAGGAGGCTTTCCATGGACAAGATTACAAAAGATTTGCTCGAGCAGGTCGCAGGTCTTCATGAGATTCCGACCGGAGCATACAATATAAGAAAAGACGGCGAATTATACGGAAGAAATGTTTCCGCAAACATAGATATCGTAACAAAGACCGACAAGCCGGGAATTGATATTATCGTAAAAGACAATACGGTAAACGAAAGCGTTCATATTCCCGTAATCATAGCGCAGTCGGGACTTAAAGAATCGGTTTACAATGATTTTTTTATCGGCGAAAATTGCGACGTTACAATCATTGCGGGATGCGGAATTCATAACGGCGGAAAGGATGCAAGCGAGCATTCGGGCATTCATTCCTTTGACGTGGGAAAGAATTCAAAAGTTAAATATGTTGAAAAGCATTACGGACAGGGTGAGGGTACCGGTGAGAGAATCATGAACCCGAAGACCAACATTCTTCTGAGGGAAGGCTCTTACATGGAGATGGATACGGTTCAGATAGAAGGTATCGACTCCACCAAGAGAGAGACAACTGCCAGAATTCTCGATGATGCCAAGCTCATCATCAAAGAAAAGATTATGACTCATGACAAGCAGTATGCCGAGACCAATTTCTCTGTTGATCTTGACGGTGAGAATTCGAGTACCGATGTGGTATCAAGATCCGTTGCCAAAGATGAATCCACTCAGCTTTTCAAATCCGAGATTAACGGAAACGGAGTCTGCCACGGACACAGCGAATGCGATGCGATTATTATGGACAATGCGAGCGTTAAAGCCGTTCCCGCGCTTACTGCAAACAATGTCGAGGCATCTTTGGTACATGAGGCTGCAATCGGTAAAATTGCAGGTGAACAGCTTATCAAATTAATGACTCTCGGCCTTTCCGAAGAGGAAGCGGAAAAAGAGATTGTAGCGGGATTTTTGAAATAATATTCAGTGCCGGTTTTTAATCGGCACTTTTTGTTTTTGGATAATTATGAAAGATATAAAGAAAAAAGATCTGATTTGCCTTGTCATAAGCATTCTGATGATAACATTTGTTTCGTGCTTCGGCTTTTTTGGCATAAAAGATGCGGCGAAAGATAAAGGCATCATGGATAAAGGATACAGAAATCTTTCCGAAGTGAATGTGTATGCCGGCATTAAAAACGGAAGGGGATTTATCATAAGAGTCGAAGATGACTATATGGATATAATTACTTCCAAACATCTTGTAAGCGAAAACAATAAAGTCACGGTTGAATTCGGCAACAGGGGAAGGGCTGACGGAGAAGCGGTTTATTATTACACTGAACTTGATGCTGCCGTTGTCAGAGTAAAAAAAGACGATTTTGAGCATGATTTAAAGGAGGCAAAAGATGTCGAACCTTTGTCAAAAGGAGAGTACGATTCCATTTCCTTAAACAAAAAGGTCTTTTTTACATCGGATATTTTCGATACAACTCTTGAAATATCGGAAGGCAACTGGTATTCATCACATGAGTATATTCAGGAACTCGGTTACGAAGCGGGAATATTCCTCGGAGCAGTGAAACCCGGAATGTCGGGCGGAGCGCTTTTTGATGAAGAAGACAGACTTGTTGGCATGATTATAGCTTCAAACGATTTAAAAGGAGCGGTAATACCCTCATACGAAATAATGGAAGAGTATATAGCATTTTCTAGTAAATAAATGATACATGCGGGGACAAAAATATGAAGAATACAATGGATTATTTTAAAGAGATATGTGCGATTCCTCACGGCTCTTACAATATCGACAAAATCAGTGATTATCTTGTGGAATTTGCAAAGCAAAACAATCTTTCTTACAGACAGGATGAACTAAAAAACGTAATCATCAAAAAAGAAGCCTCAAAGGGCTATGAAAATCTTCCGGGAATCATACTCCAGGGTCATATGGACATGGTAGCCGTCAAAGATGAGGGTGTCGAAATCGATATGGAAAAAGAAGGATTGAATCTTTGCGAAGAAGGAGGATATCTTTTTGCCAAAGGCACATCTTTGGGCGGGGACGACGGAATAGCCGTTGCAATGGCCATGGAAGCACTCACCAACGAAGAACTTTTGCATCCCGAACTGGAATGTATTTTTACCGTCAACGAAGAAGTCGGAATGGACGGTGCCGTCGGAATAGATTTATCAGACATTAAGGGAAAGTATTTAATCAATATCGATTCGGAAGAAGAGGGAGTTATTACGACATCCTGCGCAGGCGGCGTAAGGCTCTTGTCACTGCTTGAATTAAAAAGAGAAAAAAAGGCCCACGGCTCGGTATATATGGTTGAAATAAAGGGACTTCTCGGAGGACATTCAGGGACTTCGATTCATGAGAAAAGAGCAAATGCGTGCATAGTGCTCGGAAGACTCTTAAAAGAGATCAAAAAGGCAGGAGAAACGGATATCATCGACATTACCGGCGGTGAAAAAGACAATGCGATTCCAAAGGCCGCAAAGATGATAATTTCAACTGATGCTCCTTTTGAAAGTTTTGCCAAATCCGTCAATGAATTCGACAAAAAAATAAATGAAGAATACAAGGGCATAGAAGAAGAGATAAAAATATCCGTTACCCCGATTGAAGACAATACGGACAATATTTTCTGCATAGACAAAACCGACGTAATTGCCGACATTCTGACAAGTGTTCCGGATGGCGTAATAAAGATGTGCGATTCAATCGACATGGTTGAAACAAGCCTTAATCTCGGAGTCATGAGACTTGATGCAGAAGGATTCAAACTGGATTTTTGTTTAAGAAGTTCGGTTGCCAAGGAAAAGGAAGCATTAAAAGAAAGACTCGGAACAATACTTGCAAAGAAAGGATGCAAGCTTGCTTTAACAGGCGATTATCCCGGATGGGAATTCAGAGAAGTATCGCCTCTTCGCGAAAGAATCGTATCCTGTTACAGAAAACTGTATAACAAAGAACCGGCAGTCTGCGGAGTGCATGCAGGACTTGAGTGCGGAATACTTATCGACAAGAAAAATGACCTGGACTGCGTATCAATCGGCCCCAATATATTAAATATTCATACAACGGGTGAAAAACTCGATTTGGAAAGTGTTGAAAGAACAAGAAAACTCCTTTTTGAAGTTATATCAAAAAAAGACTGATCAGGTGGATTTTCGTCTTTAAAAAATGCTTGAATTATTATAAAATGGTATAGTATTAAAATGTTTTTGGAGGGTAACTTTTATGTACGGTAAATTCTGGGCACTTATTCCGCCCGTGATTGCCATTGTTTTGGCACTTATCACCAAGGAAGCTTATTCATCGCTTTTTGTCGGCATCATTATCGGTGCTTTGTTTGTAACGGGATTTAATCCTGTTCAGACCATTGATACCATTGTTAATGACGGCTTGATAAATGCAATCAAGGATAATGCGGGAATCTTTCTTTTCTTAATTCTTCTCGGAATTATCGTTGCTCTTATCAATTCCGCAGGCGGTTCGGCTGCATTCGGAAGATGGGCGGAGAAGAACATTAAGACCAAGGTAGGTGCACAGATTGCAACATTCGTACTCGGCGTGCTCATATTCGTTGACGACTATTTCAACTGTCTTACCGTAGGTTCGGTTATGAGACCCATTACCGATTCGAAGAAAATATCCAGAGCAAAATTATCATACCTTATAGATGCGACAGCAGCTCCCATTTGTATGATTGCACCCATTTCCTCATGGGCTGCGGCTGTAGCTTCGGTTGCAAGCGACATGAATACCGGAATTAACGGAATACAGCTTTTCTGTAAGGCTATTTTCTATAATTTCTATTCGCTTTTGACATTCGTATTCATAATAGGACTTGTATTGATGAAATTCGATTACGGTCCCATGGCTAAATTTGAAAAAGAAGCGGCCGAAGGGAAACTCGGAGGTCTTCCGAACAAAGATGAAAACAAACCTAATCCCAAAGGACATGTAGCGGATCTGATATTACCCGTAGCCGTTCTTATTGTTACCTGTGTATTGGGAATGATTTATATAGGCGGTTTCTTCGGACCGGTAGCTTTTCTCGGAGAAGATGCACCCGATAACACATACAACTTTATCAATGCCTTTGCCGATACAGACTCGACAATAGGACTTCCCTGGGGAGCTCTTATAGCATTGATTATTACGATTCTTTATCTCCTTGCAAGAAGAGTAATCAAATTCAAGGATGCAATGGCATGCATACCCAAGGGCTTTACTTCCATGGTACCCGCAATGCTTATTCTTACGCTTGCGGTATCGCTTAAGTCCATGACATCGGCACTCGGTGCGGCGGAATTTGTAAGAGATGTTATGCAGGGGGCGGCGAGCGGACTTTATGCATTCCTTCCCGCAGTTATATTTGTCGTAGCTTGCCTACTTGCTTTTGCAACGGGAACTTCATGGGGCACATTCGGTATATTAATCCCCATAGTAACGGCAATTTTCCCTGCAGACAGCAAATTGTTCATTATCGGTATTTCAGCCTGCTGTGCAGGTGCGGTATGCGGCGATCACTGTTCACCCATATCGGATACGACCATTATGGCATCGGCCGGCGCTCAGATAGAGCATGTTAATCACGTTTCCACGCAGCTTCCGTATGCAATTTCGGTTGCAGTGGTTTCATTCCTGACCTATATTGTTGCCGGACTTGTACAAAATGCAGCGATCAGCATTATCATAGGCGCAGTTCTCACGGTAGGAATGCTGTTTTTGTTAAAATTCACGTTTGCGGGCAAAAAAAAGGCTGAATAATTGACTTATTTTTTCCAAGAGTTATAATTATTATAAGAAAAGAGTTAGGGGGCTTGAGATATGGCATTTGGTGCTAAAAAGGATACTACATCCGCTGAAGTCAAATCCATTGAACTTTCGCTTAAACAAGTGGAAGAATCCAAGAAAAACATGATTTATCAGTTGGGTGAGCTTTATTACGAATCCAACAAAGATAATGAAAGTATCGATGAAATCTATAAAGAGAAAGTTGATACCATAAAGAAACTCGAGTATAACTGCAAGGTTTGGAATAACCGCAAGTTAAAAACACAGGGCTTGAGAATGTGTGAGAATTGCGGAAACACATTACCGTATGACAGTTCATTTTGCAACAAGTGCGGATATAAATTACAGGCTGTTTCGGAAGAATTGGTTATTATTTAAACTGATTTATCATTAAACATGAAAGGGGATTTCGATATGGCTGCTGAATACTACATAGCTCATAATACACGCACGGACGAATATTTGGCAGAGAAGAAGTTACTTGGAAGATACTTCATGACACCGGATATCACCGCTGCTGTCAAATGCAAGGAAGAGATGGAACTTCGCCGTAAAATAGAGAAGGCGAATGTTGATTACAAATCTCAACTTGTGATTGAAACAATTAAAGTTTATTAACAAGAAAAGTCTTTCATTTTGAAAGGCTTTTTTTAACAGCCGAAAAGGAAAGCCTCCTTTTTGGCTTTTTAATGTATCGACGTGTATAAAAGTCTTTACTTTCGTGCTTTAAAGTGGCATAATGGGAACGTACGGGTTTTATATCCGAAAATACTTTTAAGGAGAAAGATAATGCCTATTACAGAGATTTTGGACAGAAACAGTGAACTTTACGGTTCTGACATATGTCTGGTTGAAATCAATCCCGAGATTAAAGAAACAAGACGTGTGACATGGAAGGAATATGAACTTATTGAGCCTAATCCCGTTACACATTACAGAAGAGAGATTACATGGAGCGTATTTGAAGAGAAAGCAAACAGATTCGCAAACATGCTTTTATCAAGAGGCGTCAAGAAAAATGACAAGGTAGCCATTCTTCTTATGAACTGCCTCGAATGGCTTCCCATTTATTTCGGTATTTTAAAAACCGGAGCAATTGCCGTTCCTTTGAACTTCAGATATGCGCCTGATGAGATAGAATATTGCCTGAATCTTGCGGAAGTAGATATTCTTGTATTCGGTCCCGAATTCATCGGACGTGTCGAAGAAATCGCAGAATCCATCAGCAAGAACAGACTTTTATTCTATGTAGGAGAAAACTGCCCGAGCTTTGCGGAAGATTATAATTCGCTTGTAGCCAACTGCTCAAGCCAGAGACCTGCAATAAAGCTTACCGATGATGATTATGCTGCAATTTATTTTTCATCGGGTACAACAGGATTCCCCAAGGCTATTTTGCATAAACACCGTTCGCTCATGCATTCATGTGCGGTAGAACAGAATCACCACGGTCAGACAAGAGACGATGTGTTCCTTTGCATCCCTCCTTTGTATCACACGGGTGCCAAGATGCACTGGTTCGGATCACTCCTTGCCGGCTCCAAAGCAGTACTTCTTAAAGGTACAAAGCCCAAGACAATTCTTGAAGCCGCAAGCAATGAAAAATGTACCATCGTATGGCTTCTTGTTCCCTGGGCTCAGGATATTCTCGATGCCATTGATTCGGGCGAAGTTAAACTTGAAGATTATGATTTGTCTCACTGGAGACTTATGCATATAGGCGCACAGCCTGTACCGCCTTCACTTATTCAGAGATGGAAAAAGGTATTCCCCAACCACCAGTACGATACCAACTACGGTCTTTCGGAATCCATCGGACCCGGCTGCGTACATCTTGGTGTTGAAAACATTCACAAGGTCGGTGCAATCGGAAAAGCCGGATACGGATGGGAAGTCAAGATTGTCGATGAAAACAAAAATGAAGTTGCAAAGGGTGAAGTCGGAGAACTTGCAGTAAAAGGTCCAGGTGTCATGGAATGCTACTACAACGATCCCAAGTCAACGGAAGAAGTGCTTAAAGACGGATGGCTCTTTACGGGTGATATGGCAAGAGAGGACGAAGACGGATTTATCTTCCTTGTCGACAGAAAGAAAGACGTCGTAATCTCCGGCGGTGAGAATATTTATCCCGTACAGATTGAAGATTTCTTAAGACAGCATAATGCCATTAAGGATGTTGCGGTAATCGGTATTCCCGATAAGAGACTCGGTGAAGTAACCGCTGCAATCATAGAGGTTAAAAACGGATTTACTCTTACGGAAGAAGAAGTGGAAGAGTTCTGCCATAAACTTCCCAGATACAAGAGACCCAAGAAGATTATCTTTGCGGATATTCCCAGAAACCCGACAGGAAAGATTGAAAAGCCCAAGCTTCGTGCAATTTACTGTGTTGAAAATCTTGTGGCAGCTCAAAACGAAATTAAGTAATGAAACAAAAAAACAGCCTTCGAAATTCGAAGGCTGTAATTATTTATTTAAGCTTTGTAATTGATAATGTCATTGATGAGTGCGGGAATCTTTGCATCCATATCTTCATCGGCAAACTGGCATGTACCTACGGCTTTATGTCCGCCGCCGCCGTACTTAAGCATTAACGATCCTACATCGACATTTGATGTTCTGTTAAGGATGCTGTATCCGACAGCACATGAACATCCTTTTCCGCCCTTACCGTTTACAATCCACATTGAAATGTTCTGTTCGGGATACATTGAATAAATCATGAAACGGTTGCCGGAATAAATGGGATCCACACCTCTTAAGTCCGAGATGATCAAATCACCCTCAACTCTTGTATGTTCCGTAACCATCTTTTTGAAGAGTTCTGTCTGCTCGAAGTAAACTTCGATACGCTCTTTAACATCGGGGAGATTTAAAATCTCTTCTGTGTTTAAAGTTCTGCATGCTTCAATAAGATTTTCCATTAACTGATAGTTTGAAATGGTGAAGTTACGCCATCTTCCGAGTCCCGTACGGGGATCCATGAGGAATCCGACAAGTACCCATCCTTTGGGATTCTGAATATCATCAATGGTAAGATTACCGGAGTCTACCTTGTCTACTGCTTCCATCATTTCATCGAAATGTGCAAAGCGTTCTTTTCCTCCGTAGTAATCATAAATGATTCTTGCACATGAAGGAGTAACACGGCTTTCGCCTTTGTATTTTCCTTCGAGCTGGTTTCTTTCGAATTCGCTTGAGTGATGATCGAACCACAATCCGCAGCCTTCAACGAAAGGAACGTTTGCCAAAACATCGTTTTCGTTAACTTCCACAAGTCCGTCCTGAAGATCCTTGGGATGAGCGAATTTCCAGCTGTCTATGATTCCGGCTTCTTTGAGGAGTGCACCGCAAGCGAGGCCGTCAAAATCTGAACGTGTAATTAATCTCATAACCTTTACCCCTGTATATAGATTTTGTTTTTGTTAACTTGATGGGTAATACCCACCTAACCATTATACTTTAAAAATATTGACTTTACAAGAAGAGTCGAAAAAAAGCGGCTTGCAAATGATTAAAAAAGATGTATAATAACAATAATTGATATAAATCGTAAAATTCAAATTATTTCAGGATTAAGGAATGAGTCATTCCGAATTCTTAGACTAAATCACTACATAATCCCAGATGAGACAAATAATAATTTAGGAGGCTTTATGCGAGAAAGGTATGAGACTTTAAAAATTACCGATTTAAGAGAAATTGTAAAGAATATGAAAATCAAAGGGTATTCCACAATGAGCAAAGATGAGCTTATTGACATACTCGTTGAAAAAGAAAAAGAAATGAATGCAAACGGAGAACAGGCCGTGGGAAGTGTGGTTAACGAGCCTGAGATACCTGATGCACAAGAGAGTGCGCCCGCAGAAAAAAAAGCGATGGCTGTGGTCGGAACACCCGGATTTGAACAGGAATACGATCCCAAGCTTGACAGTCACAATACCGTAACGGGTATTACGGAAATAATGCCCGACGGATTCGGATTTATAAGAAGCGACAATTTCTTATCCGGCGATCACGATGTATACATTTCACCCGGACAGATAAGAAAATTCGGTCTTCGTACCGGTGATATCGTTACAGGCAATACAAAGATAAAGGGCGAAAAGGAAAAATTCTCCGCACTTTTATATATTACGAAAATCAACGGTTTCAGTCCCGAAATGATTTCAAAGAGACTTAAGTTCGAAGAAATGACACCGATATTCCCCAATGAGAAAATCAAACTCGATATTCCCGGATGCCCCGTATCCATGAGAATAGTTGATTTGGTATCGCCTATCGGCAAAGGACAAAGAGGAATGATTGTTTCCCAGCCCAAAGCCGGAAAGACAACTCTTTTAAAAGATATTGCCAGAAGTGTTCTTCATAACAACAAAGGCATTCACATGATAATTCTCCTTATTGATGAAAGACCCGAGGAAGTTACCGATATTAAGGAAGCCATCAAAGGAAGCAATGTGGAAGTAATCTATTCCACATTTGACGAAACACCCGAACATCATAAAAAAGTATCAGAGATGGTAATCGAGAGAGCCAGAAGACTTGTTGAATCCAAACAGGATGTCATTATTCTTCTCGATTCCATTACAAGACTTACAAGAGCATACAATCAGGTTATTCCTCCTTCGGGAAGAACTCTCTCGGGCGGCCTTGATCCTGCGGCTTTGCATATGCCCAAGAAGTTTTTCGGCGCCGCAAGAAACATGAGAGAGGGCGGAAGCCTTACAATCCTTGCAACCGCACTTGTGGATACCGGTTCGAAAATGGACGACGTTGTATACGAGGAATTCAAAGGTACGGGCAACATGGAACTCGTTCTTGACAGAAAACTTTCCGAAAAGAGAGTGTTCCCGGCAATCGACATTCCCAAATCCGGTACCAGAAACGAACATCTTCTTCTTACCGAAGAAGAACTTGCTGCCATCAATTCAATGAGAAGAGGATTCAACGGTCTTAAACCCGATGAAGCTGTGGACAAGGTTATCGATCTTTTCTCAAAAACAAAGAATAACAGCGAATTCGTGGCTATGATGAACAAAGCAAAATGGTATTAAAAAGTACTTGCATTGAAAAATACGTCGTGATATAAT
>Ga0129307_1000366_pt1 | contig 72322 bp, 66 predicted proteins | sample P1105metagenome_FD_94437 | JGI IMG/M metagenome (GOLD analysis project Ga0129307, IMG submission 94437) | Capybara group fecal microbial communities from Wisconsin, USA - P1105 metagenome | ecosystem: Host-associated > Mammals > Digestive system > Large intestine > Fecal | place: USA: Wisconsin...
CTTCCCTCTGCCCCGTGCAGCGCTCAGCAGTCCGGCTGCCGGTCCGCTGAACATTATTTGTCAATTGTCTGTCAATTTCTTTTTCGTTCTCTTTTCACGGTTTTCTTTGTGTGATATAATCCCCTTGAAATCAACATTAGGAGGGATCCCCCATGGCCATCGTAACAACGACAGAAATGTTCAAAAAAGCCTATGAAGGTCATTATGCCATTGGCGCTTTCAACGTCAACAACATGGAAATCATTCAGGGGCTGACTGAGGCCGGCAAGGAATGCAACGCACCTCTCATTCTGCAGGTGTCTGCCGGTGCGCGCAAATATGCAAAGCATGTCTATCTCATGAAGATGATCGAAGCAGCTGTGGCTGATACCGATCTTCCGATCGCTGTCCATCTTGATCACGGTCCTGATTTCGAGACCTGCAAGAGCTGCATTGACGGCGGTTTCTCCTCTGTTATGATCGATAAGAGCGGTCTTCCCTTCGAAGAGAACATCAAGATCACCAAGCAGGTTGTTGATTATGCTCATGACCACGGCGTCGTTGTGGAAGCTGAGCTGGGCACACTGGCTGGTGTTGAGGATGACGTCAAGGTCTCCGCAGAAGATTCTTCCTATACCCGTCCTGAAGACGTGGAAGAATTTGTCACCCGCACGGGCTGCGATTCTCTCGCAATCGCTATCGGCACTTCCCACGGTGCTTACAAGTTCACCGCTGCACAGTGCACCCGCAACGCTGATGGAATCCTGATTCCGCCGCCCCTCCGCTTCGACATCCTCGAAGAAGTCTCCAAGCGTCTGCCTGGGTTCCCTATCGTGCTCCACGGTGCCTCTTCCGTTCCTCAGGAATTTGTGAAGATCATCAACGAAAACGGCGGCAAAATGCCTGATGCTGTGGGCATTCCCGAGGAACAGCTGCGCAAGGCTGCTACCATGGCTGTCTGCAAAATCAACATTGACTCTGACCTGCGTCTCGCTTTCACAGCTGCTGTACGCAAGCATTTCAATGAAAAGCCCGCTGACTTCGATCCCCGTCTGTACCTGGGAGAAGCCCGTACGGCTATCAAAGCCATGGTCAAACATAAGATCGTGGATGTTCTTGGCTGTGACGGAAAAGCCTGATTTCTGTTCCAGCAGATCAAATCAGCATATTGCTGAAAAAGCCCTGGCGACCGAGTCGCCAGAGCTTTTTTTTGTGAAGCCAGACCCATATCCTGCTTCGCTGCACATTCTGTACAGCTGTGCACCCCGCCGGTCATAGCCATTATTCCTGAATTTGAAGATCCCACCGCATGTAAATATTTGTTCTGCCGCCAAATCCTTCCTTCTGCGCAATGAGTCCTTCATTCAGAATCTCACCATGCTGTTCTGTGGATATGCCAAAATCCAGCCATCGTTTTGTTGAGCGATAGCGCTCCATCACAGTGTAAACGGCCAGGTCCAGTGCACCTATATTTCGTCCCTCGTCATTGGATGCCATATACTGTGTATGAATTGCCTGCTCATATTCAAACACAACTGTCCCTGCAATCATTTTTCCATCCTTCTGCGCCGCAAAAAGATGGATATTTCCGGGAAACCGGCTGTGAAGCAGGAATAACTCATCTGCTGTGTGTACTGCCCTGACGCCATGCCGCTTTTCCAGCACTTCATTTTCCAGCTGGATAAACGCCTCATAATCTTTTTTCTCTTCCAGAACACTGACCTCAACTTTTTCCCTTTTGGCCCTGCTGATTTGTGCTTTCCTGCCTTTCGGCATTTTCAACGGACTTGACAAATCAACAACCGTGGATGCTGAAACCTCGCTCAGCTCCGCTCCGCAGTGTTTCAGGGCATATAAATCTTCTTCGGCAGGCTGTTGATGGAAGATATGCGGAATCGGCTTGTAGATCAGCTTCTTGATTCCGTTTTCGCCCGCATACTCCACCAGACGCTCCATACATTCAATCACATTATGCTGCTTCATCCTGGAATCAATCAAAAAACCGCCGTATGTCAGTCCGCCATGAGAGACCAGTTCATCACCTGTCTCACATGCCGGAAGGACAGCGATTAAATCATCATCAGAATAAAACATCAGGGAATGATCTGTAAACCGGTCTCTGTGATAATTCATATACTGTCTGTCGAACAGAAACAGTGAATTCTTTGCGTTTTTTACATATTGATTCCAAATATCCTCGTGTTCATCACGGTATCGAATCGTTACAATGTCGCTCAATCCTCGTTCCTCCGTTCACACGCATTCAGCATTTGTTCCACTGCTTCCTTCCCCGAAATAATGTCTGAAACAGGATTGTTCCCGATGAACAATCCTGTTCCCATGAGTCTTTTTCCGGGAATTCACCTGTATCTCTGTTCTCAGATTCCTGCTTCAGCGGCCATTATGGAAAGTTGTTCCGGTCTGCATTCCAAATGCATGACCATTTTTTCAGTGCTTTCTTTTGGCTGCCATCCATAAGCCTGTCTGAAGCAGAGCATAAAGCACCCGTGGCGGGCTTTCCTTACCAATTTTATAGACCCATTTCCTGACCAGCTTTTGTTCGTCTTTCTTCAGTTCCGGGTAGCTCAGCAGTTTTTCACCCCATTTGAAATCCGCTTTTCGGCAGCCATTCAGATAGGATTGATACTTCTGTTCCGGCAGTTCCCCTCTGAGTGTTTTTCTCATAAACCAGGCAATCCAGACTGCGGTTGCAAAACGAGCCTCCACATCCCGCGTCCACACAGGTCCCATGATTTTCAGGCCTGCCCCCATTCCGACCACATTCAGCGCTGCCCGTTCACCCAGGTTCATGGACGAATAAACACTGCCATTGGTCTGCCGATAAGCATAAACCGGACGATTGATTCTTATCAGTTTGCCATATGTCAGGGCATTCATTACAATATCATTATCATCAAACGAACCAAGTTTTTCCAGCATTTCCAATTTCTCTGCTGAAAAATCGTTGCGAATCACACAGGCTCCGGCACTTGTGTATTGCCACCGCAAATACCGCTTTCGAGGCACGGCTGCGGTTTTTTCTTTTCCTTTTCGTCTGGGTTCAACGGGCGTCCCATCCTGATAAATCCATGTATCAAAACCGATCACGCTGACTTCAGATGAGGAATTCAAAATCTTTATTGCATCCAGAGCAAACTCTGTGTCAGTGTAAAAATCATCCCCGTCCATCAGGCAGTAGCAGTCACCCGTCGCATGACGAACAAGATTCAATCGGTTGGCACTGGCACGCTGAACAGAATTATATACAGCCTTTGGATCACGACTCATAACCCAGAGTCTGATATGTTCGGGATCCCTGTCGATATACTTCTGGACTTCCTGCACGGTTCCATCCGTTGATCCATCGTCACCGACTAATATCTCCCACTCTTCCGGTTTCTTTATTGCCAGAATGCTGTCCAGACTCTGCAGAACAAATCGTTCCTGTTGGTAATAGGTTACCAGAAAGGATATCTTCATTCCGATGCACCTTTCCTTTTATTTGCCAGGTTTTGATTCTTCTTTGCAACTTTCCAGTCCAGATAACCGGTGTATAAAAAGAATGGGAGAAAACGGATCCGCAGCCAGATTCTTTTCGCTGTTGAAGTACGATCCCATCCCGCTTTTGCCATGTAAAAAGACAGCCCCTGCTTTTTCAGCAGATTATATACTCCCTGAAGTACCCCGAATCGATGATCATAAGGAAAGATGAAAAGTTCATAGATTCGAAGCATATCTTTCATAAACGCTTCACTGTAATGACCCGAGCTGCTCACTCCGCTCAAGCGATACAAAACGCTCACCTCATCAAGGTATGCAAAAGGGACACCATCCTTCGTGAGGGTCAGCCAATACGGATAATCTTCAATCAGTCTGACAGATTCCGAATACAATCCGTGCTGCTCAAACAGTTTTCTTGTTTTTATCGCCGATGGTGCCGGCAGAAAATTTCTTGAAAACAGCCGATTTCGAGTCTGTTCCACCGTGTATGATTTCAGCAGATCATAGTCGGATTCGCAGCTGAGCAGATGGTCCACAGTTTTTCCGTCCGGCGTCACACCCTTGAGTCTGCCGAAACATATATCCCTTCCTGTTTCTTCCAGCGTTCGAATTAAATTGCTCAGCGCTTTCTCATGAGCCAGTTCGTCCTCCGGTGCAATGGAAAAAAGGTATTCGCCGTGAGAGGCCCGGATTGCGTCATTTTCATTTCGCACCGTTCCGACATTTTCCTGATGACAAACCCAGAGAACCTCCCTGATATTCTCACCTTTGTGTGACTGCACATATTCTGCAATCTCCGGCTGCTTCTCATGATAATCCGGAGAGGCATCATCCGCGAAAACCAGTTCAATTTCCGGATAATCCTGCCTGAAGATGCTGTCCAATGTAGAGTAAACACCATGAAGGTTGCGATAACTCACAATCATGACAGAGGCAAGTTTCAATTCGACCCGCGCTCCTTTCCGGCTATCGATCAGCGATTTCATCATTCAGCTGCTCTGCAGGCATCATTCGGACCACACGTCCGCAAACGCGAACCATTGTTTTTTGTTAACTGTTTTCCGTGATGCCTCTCCTGGAATGGCCCCCTGACTGTTTTCATGTCCACATTCCCGGGAAAATCAATTATTTCAGTGCATCCGTTCTCAGGATTTCATGAATCTTCTCCGTTGATCTGATGCCATCAGTTCCCTGATACTTATTCGCACATTCTGCGCGAATCTCCTTTAGCGGATCCTGCCCTGCCCGCAGCATGTCCAAAGTATTCTTTAATTCGTCCCAGCTGTTCACCCAATACATTCCCGGTTTCAGGACATCCACAATGCCATCATTGACGCCATGGTTCGCACAATAAATAATCGGTTTTCCAGTAAAGAAATAGTCGATGATCATGGATGAAGGATCAGAAATCAGAATATCTGAGGTAAACATCTGCGGGTAGAAATTCCGTGTTTCATCCAGATGGAAGTTTCCCTGACTGAATTCCTCACGTACTTTCTTCTCCTCCTCCTCAGTCAATTCTCCTGTGCTGCGCCACTCCTTAAACGCCTGAGGATGAGGACGGAACATCAGTTCAATATCCAGATGATTTCTGCAATATGTCTTTAATGCATCCCCATAGGAAAAAAAGTGGCAGGCGCCTTCATTGGTTGTCCATCTGGGAAGCCAGAGAATCTTGCAGCTTTCATCATGGTACCACATGTCACACTGGTCATTCACGTGTTCCCGGATTCTCTCCAGTCTGGGATGGCCGGTCACAGGGATCTGACATATATTGGGGCCGCCTTTTTCAAGCCTGCCCTCCATGAATTTTTTATCGTCTTCATTCTGTGCGAAATAGAAGGACATGTCTCTCATGAAATCAACCGGTGTGCATTCCTCTGCCCTGGAGTCCAGATCAACCATCACATAATAGGTCAGATAAAGGATCTTCGCATATTGTGAAACGGTGCTGCTCAGCAGACAGTCAGGCCGCGCCACATTGTATGGCTGCTGGAAGAACACATAGTCCGGATGAAGCGTCTGCAGGTCCGTCCATTCTCCTGTTTCATAATTATACCCGTTTACACAGTTTTCACCTGCCCAGAATTCTTCTGCACCTTCCGATTGGAATACTTCATTCAAAAAGCCCCGCCCTTTGATCTTGTTTCTCTGAGGTACAGCAAAGATCTTGACATCGAATAACGGGTCCTCTTTCAATACTTCATAAACGCCTTTCAGGGTTGTCCACAGCTGGGGTCGGTGGCAGACAAAGACCACATTCACGCGCTCGCCTTTTTTCTTCTTTTCTGCAAGGCGTGCATCGATTTCTTTCTGCGCCTTGATCAAACGCTGATAATCTCTTTCCTGCCTCCATTTGAGCAGTCCCATTTTCCTGAGGCTCTCCCAGACATACGGGACACGGAGGATACGTTCTGCGATATTCATCTTGTGCTTCCTTTCTTCCATTTGCTTTTTTGAGCTCGAACATAGCTGTGGAGTGCTTTTCTTTCTTCGTGCCTCAGTCCAAAAAGATAGAGGACAAGCATGTAGACTGATGAATAGACAAGGATGAACACAGCCAGTCTCAGCCAGGAGTCAATTTCAATATGCGGCATGATGAGTCCAGCCACACAGCACAGAATGGCTGCGGGACATGTCCATCTGAGAATCTCCTTCCAGAACACAAAGACATTCAGCCCTATTTTTCTATGATAGTAGATGTTCATAAAGATGCCGACACCGAGAAACAATGCAATGAATGTTCCAAGACTTGTGCCTACAACACCCCATCTTCTGATTAACGGAATACTGAAAAAGATATTCGCACATGCAATCACAAAATAGATCACGGATCTGGGCCGATGCATATTCTTGGCATTCTGAATATTCACACCCAATGTCTGTACAGAAGGGATGTAGTATGCAAGCATCAGGATGACGGCTGTGAAATAGGAGTCTTCATAGCCATCACCCACCCACAGCTGAATAAAGGACTTGCCCACCAGAATAAAACCGGTCAGTACAAGCAGCAGAACATAATTGTTATATCGTCCGATTCTGGTGAACAGTTCTGTCAATTTTCCATTGTCCTGCTCTTCCACCGCAATCCGATTCGCCTCCGGAATAAACATCTCCGGAATGACCCACGAACAAAAAGTATAATATGTTCCGAGTTCAAATCCCACACTGTAGACTGCAACCGGTACTTTCCCCAGAATCCGTGCCAGAAGGAACTTGTCCACATTGGAATTCATCTGGTCCACGACATCGCTGAGAAAAATAAAGAAAGTAAAGGCCACAAGATTCTCAAGCAGTGCTTTGTCCGGAAGGCCAAAACGAAAACGCATTTTCAGTTTTCCGAGACAAAAGAACATATTGAGCATCAGCCGCAGGACTGAAAGCCCAAGCGTTACTGAGGCAATCCCAATTGACCCATACCCATGCAGCAGAAGAGGCAGGTTGCACAGAGGAATCAAAAGATTGATCAGGATGCTGACAGACTGTTTGAACACAAAGCGTTCATTTGCAGCAATATAAACTGTGAAGATGCAGTTGGGAAAATTCAGAGCGGCATTGAGCACCAGAATTCTCAGCAGGCGCACGGCAGTTGCATAGTCTGACTGGGTCAGATTATTTCCTAAAATATAGATATTTCTGACCAGCACAGCTCCTGCAATGAGGCATAACACGGAGATTCCCATGAACACCATAAGAAAAACACCGTTGAGCCGGGCAATCGCATTCTCGTCACGTTTTGTCTTTTCCCGTGCAAAGAAACTGATATATGCCCCATTGAATCCAAAATTCATCAGATTCAGGTAATTCACAACCGATTGAACCAGCTGATAAAGGCCATACTCATCCGTGCCGAGGATTCGAACAAGCATCGGTGTATATACCAGATTCACCGCAACGGCTATCCCCTGAGCGATAAAAGAAAGAAGGATACCCAGATTAATCTGCTTTTTCACAGGTATATCCCTCCTTCCTTCTCTCGGGCATATCATCGTTTCGCAAGCATGCTGCTGAATTCATTGTATTCCTGCCTGTCTCTTGGCTTACCATACGTATCCCTGATTTCCGTATCAAACCCATCACATGCAGCCTTTTCGGATCAGTCTTTTGTCCGCTTCCTGATCAGGTGTGCATCGACAGCTTCTGTTCAAATGAAAGGTGCTGGAGAAACCAGGTTCAATTGAAATGCCTCCTTATCAATAGAGCACGCTATCTACCCTCACAAATAGGAAGCGTGCTTTATTGACAATTCAGTCATCCAATCCATGACAAAGGTGTCATCCGTAAACGAACCCCTTCGCATGTTTCATATGCATCTTTTCATCTGCGCCTTCAAAGCTGCGTCTTTGTGCACTGCATATGAAGTGCGCTCCATCTCTGCCTTTTTCAAAGAATCCTCACTGATATGGCAGAATCGTATTACCGCGGCGTCACACCAACATAAATCCGTTCAGCTTTTGGCTTGTATATATCATTGTACATAAACACACGGTCGACTTCTCTGCCATTCTCGTAAGTGACGCGCCAGCTGTCAACAGAACAGCCGTTGCTGGCTTTCCTGACAATCTTCTGCTGGTCAGTATAAGTTACATATTCCCCGTTTTTGTCCTTCACGTATTCCGGCTCGGTTGGTGCTTCGATGACCGTTTCCTGGGTGACAATGTCATAAGACAGCCCGTTCAAAGTCGCTCCATAGATATTCACAACACATACCAGATTGGTTCTGCGTGTAGGAGAAGACTGAACAGCCGCTGTAATGTAGATCGGAGAACTTGTGGTATTCCTGAAAACCATATCAATTTTATGATTGGAATACCAGTAAACCGTAGCATCTTTGCCGTACTCAATATAGCTTACAGCGTCAGAGTGCGGTTCCCGTTTAACAATCTCCATCCCGGCTCTGACAGCCGCAAGGTACACTGTTGTACTTGCCTGACAGACTCCGCCGCCAATGCCGTCCGATAATTCCCCGTAGGCATATTCAATCGCAGGCAGGAAACCGTTCTTCTCCGTTCTCGGACCCACAATACTGTTAAACGAAAACTGTCCGCCGGGCTGAATGATCGTACCGCTGATTTTGGAAAAGGCATTCCGGATATTGGCATTGCGCTCATCGGCTGAAGAGGACGAAATCGGCGTTGTCGCAGTTCCTCTCATTTCAAGAAGACTGCTCTTGATGCTTTCCACCGTCACATTGGGCTGTTGTGTTTCCAGCTGAAGTTCAACATTGGTTGTTGTCATCTCTGAAAGACTGGCAAATATCGCCTGTTTTGCAGCCTCAATATTCAGGCTCCGACCGACAACCTCCTGATTGAATGTGAACGGATAGGAAAGATCCGGGTTGAACGATGCAATGGTTGCATCCTGCGGAACACGATAAACCTGGCGGTTGATCTCCTGCAGAATGGTATCAATCACACTTGTATCACCGCTCGGATCGGCTGTATAGGCATGATATGCATTCGCCTGCAGCTGATCCATCGCCGCTTTTCGCTCTTCCACTGAGCCGATATGCCCCTGATTCCAGGCTGCTGAGAGTGCATCCTGCACATCAACATTCATCGAGAGATCCGAGCTGGTAATTGTACGCACGATCTGACCATTGTATGTCAGATTGACCCCCCATGCACTGGAACGCTGCTGCGCATTGCTTTGCACCATCGCCTGTGCCTGAGCCATATTCATCCCTTCCAGCGGAATCTCGTCAACATAGACGCCCGGAACAAACAGGGCATCATAGGAATGGACATATTCTTCCATTGCACGGTAATCTGCACGCTCTCTCAGATATCTCGTCAGGAAAATGCCCCCGACAATCAGAATGACGGCAGCTGCGATACCGATCATGATTTTCTGATACAAACCCCTGCCTGTCTGACCAGAACGTCCGCCGTTTTCTTCCGGCGGTTTCGGTGGGTAATAAGCATTTCCCGGCTGGTTCTGAGTCTGGGGTTTCTGTCCGTTTCCTGCCCTCTGCTCCTGGTTTGGATACAAAGGTTTCTGCACATTGTTTTGAGCAGCATAATAGACATTCTGCTGTTCAGTCTGCTGGTATCCCTCCGGCTGAATGTTTTCTCTCTTCTGCGGCTGTGCATACCCACCGGGATTAGCCGGCTTCCATGCGGTCTGGCCGGGAACCGTATTGCTTCCCTGCCAGCCCTGAGATTCCGGGCGGCCTGCAGAATAACCGCCGGGTACATTTCCCTGGCCCGCTGTCTGTGCATACTGTGGAGCAATCGGACCGGTCGTTCTCATGCCCTGCGGCACGATCGGGCCGGTCGTTCTCATGCCCTGCGGCGCAATCGGTCCCGTCGTTCTCATGCCCTGCGGCGCGATCGGACCGGTCGTTCTCATGCCCTGCGGCGCGATCGGACCGGTCGTTCTCATGCCCTGCGGCGCAATCGGACCCGTCGTTCTCATGCCCTGCGGCGCGATCGGTCCCGTCGTCCTCATGCCCTGCGGCGCGATCGGACCGGTTGTTCTTGTGGGCTGCTGTGCGATCGGGCCGGTTGTTGTTGTGGGCTGCTGTGCGATCGGGCCGGTTGTTCTCATGCCCTGCGGGGCCGGATTGGTTGGACCCGGCTTCCGCTCAGCTGCACTTTCATAGCCCGGCAGGTTCTGCTGTTCAGTACGCACAGAGGCAGGTGAACGATTCTGTGCATTTACGTTCTGTTCCGACCGCGGAGATTCTGACTGGAGTGCGCTTTCTGCTTTCTGCCTGGGTGCAGGCTTCGCGGTTTCAGCTTTTCCCGGTTGATATCCGCGGGTTCCTATGACTTCAGGAGGCACGTCGTCTTTTCTTGACGTTCTACTCTTTGCCGAAACATCTGCTGCTTGTGTCGTGTCAGCCTTCTCTTTGGCCTGTCTTCTGTTTCTCTCTGCGCGTCCGCCCAGAACTGCTCTTCCCTGTGAATCATCCGATTGTTTTTCATTTACCGCTGTTTCATGAAACGCACGACGCTGCGCTTCGTATTCTTCTCCACCTGTTTCCTGAAGAGCCTGCATGGCTTCCTTTTTCCGGTCTGCTCTGCGGTGTCTCTGAGGCGATGGAACAAAAGTCTCATCATATTCCGACAAAGTATCGCACCTCCTTCCAATTATGACTTTGCATTCTGTAAAGCTTCCATGAAAGCCTGTATATCGTCTTCCCGGCTTTCCCATGCTTCTGCCGTTGATCCGATTTTGCCATGTTTGTTGTCATTTTCCTGATGGAAGTCACTCCCGCCTGTAATAAGGAGTCCACGCCTTTTGGCCATTCTGACCAAAGGTTCATAGCCTCTGATCCTGCCCGACGGATGGTATACTTCCAGTCCTTTCAACCCATACATACAATATTTATCCAATAGAGATTCCAGTAAATGATCCTCCATATGCAGTTCGCGTGGATGCGCAAGAACTGAAAGGAAACCGCATTCATTCATCATGCCGATTGCTTCCTCGATATGCATCCTTTCTGAAGGAACGTAGGCAGGTTTTCCGTTCCCGATATACTTTGCAAATGCTTCCTGCATGTTTCTGCAATACCCGGCACGCACCAGAGCCCTGGCAATATGCGGCCTTCCGATTGTGCTGTCAGGTCCACCTTCAAGGTGCCTCTTTGCCAGAAGGTCCTTATAGGAGATGGGCATGCCCATTTCCTTCAGACGCTGCAGCATGAGTTGTGCACGCAGATCGCGCAGTGCTGCAAGCTCTGTGATTTTATCCCGAAGCTTCTGTCCTCGTGTCAGTCCGTACCCGAGCAGATGCAGTCCCGGCATTTCCGCCATGCTCAGTTCCACAGCCGGAATGACAGGGATCGGGGGATTTTCTCCACACAGTGCATCTGATCCTGACATCGTATCATGATCCGTCACTGCCATCAGTGTAATCCCGCTCATAACGCACTCATGCATCAGCAGTTCCGGAGACATCACACCGTCTGAACAGTTGGTATGCAGATGCAGATCCGGGCGTATCATAAACTGTCCTCCGGAACAAAGCTGCTTGGAAGCTGCGGACGGTCATCTGCTTTGATCGAAGGCTGAGGCTCAGCCCTTGGAACCGGAGCAGCCTCTCTCGGAAGATCCTGATCCATGCCTTCTTCCGGCTTCCTGCCTTCCATAATCGCAACAAAGGTATTTCTTCCGACAGTCTGTTCCCTGAGCAGCACGCTGACCAGAGACTGCAGCGCCTCCTCATGGTCACGGATGACCTGCTTTGCGCGCTCATAGCACATATCCAGAAGTTTTTTGGTCTCCGAATCAATGAGCGCGGCAACATTCTCGGAGTACTCCCGGCTCTGACCAAACTCCATGCCCACAAAGACTTCCTGGTCACTTCCAAGGTACATGGTTCCGACCTTGTCGCTCATGCCGTACTTTGTAACCATCTGCCGGCACATTTCTGTCGCCGACTGGAGATCAGAAGACGAACCGGTATAGATTTCGCCCAGGATCACTTCTTCTGCAGCATGTCCGCCCAGCGCCATCGCAACCATATCAATGAGCTGAGAACGGCTCATATTGTCATGTTCCTCAGAAGGAAGAGACAGCGTATGTCCTGCACTCCGGCCTCTGGGAACAATGGTTACGAGATGCACTTCATCGCATCCGTCCAGCATATGCCCGACGACCGCGTGTCCGGCTTCATGGACAGCCACCATTCTTCGGTCCTTTTCAGAAACCTTATGGCTGTGCTTTTCAGGCCCCATCTGCACGCGGGCGATGGCGTCAATCAGCGTCTGCTGATCGATCTGCTTCTTTCTTGCGCGCGCGGTGAGAATAGCCGCTTCATTCATGACATTCTCAAGATCCGCGCCGGCCCCGTACGGAAGCCGCTTGGCAAGATTTTCAAAATCCACATCCTCAGCCAGTGGCTTCCCTCTGGCATGCACTTTGAGTATGGCAACGCGTCCGTCGAGGTCCGGATAATTCACCGTCACCTGCCGGTCAAAGCGTCCAGGACGCATCAGTGCAGGATCCAGGATGTCTTTTCTGTTGGTTGCCGCCATGACGATGATCCCCTCATTGACAGCAAACCCATCCATTTCGACCAGGAGCTGGTTGAGCGTCTGCTCCCTTTCGTCATGTCCTCCGCCCAGGCCTGCACCGCGGCGGCGGCCGACTGCATCAATTTCATCAATAAAGACAATCGCCGGAGCAACACGCTTTGCCTGATCAAACAGGTCACGCACACGGCTCGCGCCAACGCCGACATACATTTCCACAAAGTCGGATCCTGAGATGGAGAAAAACGGCACCCCAGCTTCGCCGGCAACCGCCTTCGCAAGCAGCGTCTTTCCGGTACCGGGAGGTCCAACAAGCAGAACACCCTTTGGAATGCGTGCTCCCAGTGCTGTATACACACGGGGATTGCGCAGGAAATCCACCATTTCCTGCAGTTCCTCTTTTTCTTCGTCCGCACCGGCAACATCCGCAAATGTGACCTTGGATTCTTTCCCGACCTGTATATGCGGATTGCTCTTGCCAAACTGCATTGCTCTTCCCGATCCGGCATTGGCACGGAAGAACATGAACATCAGTGCACCAAAGATCAGAATCTCAAGAATAAAGGGGAGAAAAGTAATCAGCCATGAAGCTTCTTCCGCTTTGCGGTACTGGATATCAAACGTCAGGTCCGCCACAGAAATCTGGCTGACATCCTTCCCCTTCTTTTCCGCCTGCATCTGGCGGACCGTCAGAAGAAAGTCTTCCCCGATCGTTGTCTCAAAATCATAATCCTGCTCAGGGAATGCGGCCGTAAGCACATTGCTTTTCCTTTTCAGTCCCCACAGAGACTGGTCCCGGATTGCTACTTTTGCAACTTCATCGCGCTCAATCATTCTGAGCAGTTCAGGATATTCAATTCGCTTGCTTGCCGCCTGCGGCATATTTGAATTGAATATGACAGCAATCAGGATAATCAGGCCCAGTGTCACAGCATAGCTGACCAGACCCATATTCTTTCGTTTCAAACAGTTCGCTTCCTTTCCCTGCAGGATGGCTGGGACAATCCGGTATTATAACATCACGGTTCTCATGATGCAAACCTGATATGCCGCATGGCATTTTCTTTACTTTTTTTCATATATTTCCGGCTTCAGTATGCCGATGTCGGGAAGATTACGATATTTTTCCGCGTAATCAAGACCGTACCCCACCACAAAAGCATCCGGAATGGTAAAGCAGAAATAATCGGCCTTAAGTTCAACTTTTCTGCGTGCGGGTTTATCCAAAAGGGTGGCAATCTTAACAGAAGATGCCCCGCGCTGAGCGAAAATCTTCGAAAGGAAACTCAGCGTGACGCCCGTATCGACGATATCTTCCACCAGAATCACGTCCCGCCCGTGCACGTCAATATCAAGGTCTTTTCGGATCATGACATTGCCGGTCGACTGCGTCCCGTGCCCATAGCTTGAAACCATCATGAATTCCATGGTGACAGGAAGATCAATTTCCCGGATCAGATCCACATAAAAGACAGAAGCACCCTTGAGAATGCAGACCATGATCGGGTTTTTCCCCTGATAATCGTTGGTGATCATTTCACCCAGCATCTTCACCGCATTGCTGATTTCTTCTTTTCTGACAAGGATTTCCTGGATGTCCTGATACATTCTGCCTCTGTTTTCCATGGCTCCTATTTCTCCTTTTCATTACTCGTCCACGGCATGTCGCCATGCCACGAAATCAATACATAGGGTTCATCCGATTGTCCGTTTTTTCTCGGAATACCGCCTGCTCCGACACCGCAGCAGATGACGATTTCGCTGCCTCTGCAGATCAGCGGAATCCTGTCACGGAACGGCTGATCGATCTTCCGGTCAATCAGGTATTCCTTCAGCATCTGTTTTCCGCACTGTCCAAACGGAGCAATCCAGTCCCCGGTACGCCGGGTGCGAACGGTCAGGTCTTCAAGCCAGGCAGCCGGAACCGCCTGTGCATTTCGTCCGTTTCCTGTGCACTCCCCCGCCTCGCGAATTTCCAGCGTAAGCCCCAGAACGGACAGACCGTCCTGCAGTTTCCACTGGCGTGTTTCTCTTTCCTGTTTCGGTGAGATCATGTGCAGATACCGGTATCCGCGCACCGCTTTCACATTGCCCGGCAGATTGCAGGATGCACCGTTTGTTTCCCTGACAAGGGACTGCAGCTGGGTTGTCTTTTCATATGACAGAGCGCGCTCCCTGTGTGGGCCGGTCAGGCATGACCACCAGGCGCGGAGGATTCTGCTCTGCACTGCGGAAGGACAATCGAGTACTTCGAGGGGAATTTCCGTTTTTCCCATCCATGCATCTGCCCGGTGTGCCAGTTCATCCAGCACATCCGCATCTTCCTGGAGCATCAGGCTGGCAGCGGCGATCCGCCGGGACGCGCCGGGAGCAATCTGCTCCATCAGCGGAATCAGCTGATGACGAATCCGGTTTCTCAGATAGTCATTCCCGCTGTTGCTGCTGTCCTCGCACCAGCTCTGCCCTGTCTCCTCCAGCGCCTCCTGAAGTTCCTGATGTGTCACGCCGAGCAGCGGGCGGAGAATCTTCATTCCCTGGGCTTCCGACACCGGCTTCATCGCACACAGACCATGCAGACCGCTTCCGCGCAGCAGATGCTGCAGCATGGTTTCAGCCTGGTCATCCGAATGATGGGCCAGCACCAGCGCCTGTGCGCCGCTCTTCTCCATGGCCTCCCTGAAGTATGCGTAGCGAGCCTCCCGTGCCCAGCCTTCACTGGGATGTTTTGGCGGATGCACATGATACACCAGCAGAGGAACACCATGTTTCCGGCAGAAATCGCGCACAAAGGCTTCGTCTTCATCCGCCTCCGCCCCGCGAATCCCATGGTTTACATGGACGCAGGTCAGCTGAATCTCTTTTTTGATCAGCAAAAGGACAAGCGCGGTGGAATCACAGCCGCCCGAAAACCCAGCCAGAACATGCTGCGGGATCCTGCCCATGCGCTGTGCAATCTCCTCCAGACGTGACATGATCATCTGGACTGCCGCATCGGCGCAGCGCAGCGCTGGCAGCATTTCATTTCTGCATAGGCAGGCTCATTGAGCTGACCGTAGGTAAACGTTCCCGAAAGCGGACGATATTTTTCGGCAACCGCCTGACAGTTGGGGTCAGCATGGTAATAGGAACCGCCGTCAGGGTTGTAGTAAAGGATCATGCTCGGTTCGGCGGGCTGGGGCGTCGGGGGCTGCGTAATCACCGCTGAGAAAGTCGTCGCTTCAGCTTCCTCGTGTGACTGCAGGGAGCGCGGGTCGACATACCATGTTTCATCTTCCTTGATCATGATGACATTGAAGATAAAGACAGAGTAATCATCCCCGTTCTGTTTGTCCACAGTGGCCGTCACGGCAACCGTGCGGGAAATGTCATTTTCCTTGCCTGTCGGCGTGCCCAGCGTGTAGCTTTTGGCGATCCGGTTGGAGAGCACCTGAAACAGGGCTACCCGGGGATCCTCCTGGGCATTGACCCAGCTCGGAGAACAGTACTTGAGCATATTGTCAATATTGTTGACCGTCCAGAAATAGAAAAATGAAGACAGGTTTTCCAGTGTGGCACTTGTCGTATCCGGTGTGGCTGTCGGTTGATTGATTTCCACAGGCTCTGCCGCAACCCATTCTCCAAGTCCTTCCTCTTCCACAGCGGCGGCGGCAAGGTCATCCACAGCAGGTGCTTCCGTCGTTCTGCCCGCCGGGTTGCCTGTTCCATCTGTGGTCCGGTCTGCACCGGGTGTAAGAACCATGGACAAAACGGTCACCAGCACAGCAACACCCACCAGGACACTCGCTGTCAGCCGGGGACCGGGAGCAAGAACAGGGCGCAGCCAGATTCCGGCTAGCGAAGCTGCAGCCAGCACGAGAAAAATCCATTTGAGAACAGGTGCTGAGATGAAAAGAGAAAGTGCAAAGAATGCAACGAGAAGCACGCCGCCTGCAATCGGGAGTATTCTGGACAGATCCAGCCCACCCAGACCACCGCCCTCACGTACAGGCTGCTGTGTCATCGATCCCTGTCCGTTGTTATTGATGCCGTATCCTCTTCCCATATTGTTTGGGCCCTGAGGTCCCTGACCCGGGTAAGGACCATTCGCCGTTCCATAACCCGGCTGAGCCATTCCGCCCTGATAGCCATACCCCTGCTGCATTCCGCCCTGAGGCCCGAAATATCCCGGCTGCGATCCCGGATATCCCCCCTGAGGGCCGGTCTGCATGCCCGGATAATTCACCTGCGGACCATTCGGTCCTGAGGCATAGCCCGGCTGAGCGCCGGCATACGGCTGCTGATTTCCATAGGGGACATAATTGCCCCCCGCAGTCGGAGTGCTCTGCACATACTGTCCCTGGGCATACGGAACCTGGCCTGGACGCGCATACGGGTTCTGGGCGTTTCCGGTGTAACCCTGGGGCTGATTCTGCCCGGCCGCCTGATACGGATTCTGATTGTATCCCTGGTAAGGATTCTGATAAGGGTTCGAATTCTGGTTCACCGGATAGTTTCCCGCATTCGATCCGTTCCGGTAAGGCGACTGATTCGGTCCGGTCTGATAGGCATTCTGCTGATATCCCATATATGGAGACTGCCCGGATGATGCAGGTGCAGACTGGCTGCTGTTCCTGTTTCCATTCGGGTTCCCGTAATTGCTCATAGCGTATGCTCCTTTCTACTATCCTTCAGTCATTGCGGCATGATCTTTATCGGGAGAAGTGTACTGTCATGTACGTCATGTCTCTTGTCATGCTCCCATCCTCCCGCAGCGACAGCACCACTTCCATATCGGGCTGCGAACTCTGAATGACCAGGCTGCCCTCTGACAGTCGTGTGGGAAGCGGGATCGGTGTCTTGTATCCGCTGCCGGAACAGATTGCTTTTCCCTGCTCGATGGAATAGGTGATCTCCACTTCCTCCATGGGAATGCGGAACCCGCTGACAACAGCGTAATCTGCTTTCCAGACACCATAGAACTCCGACTCCGCCTTTGCGTGAATGATGCCGGGAAGCTGTGTCTCATTGCGCATCAGCGGCCAGACTTCATCCGAAGCATCACGGAAAATCAGAAACCCGTCCTGCAGCATCAGTGAGGCAATTTTCTCTCCGTCGGCATAGACCTGATTGGCTTCGTCCCATGTAATCTTCTGCTCTGTCCCATTCTCTGTCAGCACACCTGTGCCATCCTCCAGGACCGTCAGAACACGGACACCCCCGTCTTCCATGCCGCCGCTCCATGTGCCGATGATCTCTTCGGCCGCAGCCACGCGGCATATCAGCATTAGGAGTGCAAAAATCATCAGGAATCTGCGCATATCTCTGCCTTTCCGGCCGTGCCCCTCCTCAGGGATCACAGGCTGTGGATGCTGCGAATATCTTCCTCCGGTTTTTCCGAGCGATAGATCGCAGTCCCCATCACGGCCACATCCAGTCCTGCCTGCTTCAGGTCAGGAAGATTCTTCAGTGTCAGGCCTCCGTCGGCTTCCAGAAGACCGGTATATCCAATCTCCCGAAGGGCCCTGAGCTTGCCGAGCATGTTCCATTGAAAGCTCTGTCCGCCAAAACCGGGCTCCACGGTCATAATCAGAACCATGTCGGTTTTTCCCAGATACGGGATTACACGGGAAACCGGCGTTGCTGGTTTCAGACTGACCCCCGTGCGGACACCGCATGCATGAATCATGTCCAGAAGCTCTGAAAGATCGGCTTCGATCTCTTCATGGACCGTAATGCTCCATGCCCCTTCCGCAAATCTGCGGATATACTGCTCCGGATGGTCCATCATCAGATGAACATCCAATTTCAGCGCAGGAAACGCAGCATGGATTTCCCTGACCAGGTCCGGTCCGTAGGACAGATTCGGAACAAAATGTCCATCCATGACATCCACATGCAGAAGGTCACATCCCGCTTCAACAACTTTCTGGATTTCATCATAGAGATGCAGCATATCCGCTGCCAGGATGGATGGCGCAACCTTAATCATATCTTCCCCTCCACTTTTCCCGTATTTCCGAAAGCAGAAGACGGTACCGTCTGACCCGCTCTTCATTCAGTTCACCGCTGGCCACTGCAGCCGTCACGCTGCAGCCGGGTTCTCTGTCATGAAGACACGGCTCAAACCGGCAGGTTCCTTCAAACTCCTGAAATTCAGGATAGTACAGGCGCATTTCCACCGGATCCATGATTTCATCAATCTCAAGGAGAGAAAAACCCGCTGTATCCAAAATCCGGACATCGCCCTGGATGAAGAGTTCCGCCTTTCTGGTTGTGTTTTTCCCTCTTCGAATTTTCTCAGAAATCGATCCGGTTTCCTGATGCAGGTCAAAGAGTGCATTGAGAAGCGTGCTTTTGCCGACACCGGATTGTCCGGCGAGGCAGCAGGTTTCCCCTCGCATCATGCAGCGGACCTCTTCCAGTCCGCTGCCCGTCACGCTGCTGGCTTCAAGCACCGGAATCCCGCTCTCCCGGTACTGTTCACAGAGAACAGGATACAGGGAGGAATCAAGATCCGACTTGGTGACCACAAGACACACTTTCATCTGCTGCCGGTTTGCCGAGAGAATCAGGCGGTCCACCAGAAGCAGATCCGGTTCCGGCTCAGGTGCAACAATCAGCATCAGGAGTGATACATTGGCGACAGGCGGCCTGATGCATTCCGATCGTCTCGGAAGGATTTCTTCAAGCCACCCGTCCTCTTCCCCGCTGCCCGGAAGAAAAAGTACTTCATCCCCGACCATCGGAGTCATTTTCTGATGACGGAATTTCTTCTTGGCCCGGACGGTATAGAGTTCGCCATCCGCTGTGCACACTGTGTAGAAACTCCCTATTCCGCGCATGAGCGTACCCCGGAGCACCGGAAACTCACTCATTCCATCAGAACCCCTTCCGAATACTTAAACTCACCATCAATATAAACCTTCACTTCAAACTCGCCGGGCTCCTGAGAAATGATTGTCACACTCTGAGGGGCCTGTCCTTCCACCGCCGTCATTTCCTTGCTGAATACGGTATACTCGGTCTCCCGGTCAGAAAGGGTCAGGCGCACCTTCTGCGGTGCGCTGCTGGGAGTCAGTGTCAGCTGTACCGTTGCCCCGTAGGTCCTCGTCGCCGCCTGGTAGACTCTCAGCATGATTTCTGTTCCCTGCGTGACAGGTGTGCCGCCGGTTTCCGACTGGCTTTCCACAATATTATGCTTCAGCTCATCTTCCGTAGGCACAAACGTCAGATTATCCGACAGCGTCAGTCCTGCCTGTGCAAGCAGTTTTCTCGCCTCGGGGAAAGTACGTCCTGTCATTTCAGGAACAAAGGCAAGGCCTCCGGATACTTTCAGCTGAATGGTATCGCCCGCCTTGATGCTTTCGCCGCTTTTGGGCGTCTGCGCCATCACAAAATCAGACTGCACTTCCGCGCTCGGCACCCGTTCCACCACCGTGGCAATCAGTCCCCGGCTCTGGGCCAGTGCAATCGCATCCGCTGTGGTCATGCCCACCAGTTTCGGCGTCTCCACGCTGGCCGGCCCCGCGGAAATGGTCAGAACCACTGTATCTTCTTTTCTCAGGACAGTCCCCTCACCCGGTGCCTGCATGACCACGGTGCCCTGGGGGATCGTGGGATGATTGATATATGTTTCCTCAAGCGAAAGGCTGGCTTTTTGGACTTCCTTCTGGGCAGCAGCCTGTTCCAGACCGACACACGCCGGGACCTCGGTTGAATTGATGACACCCTCATAAATAGAAGTGCCGCCCCAGTAGAGTCCGAGAAGGACCAGCAGGACAGTCAGCACCGTGAAAATCCACCACGGCCAGTTGATCTTTTTCCTTTCCTTTTCCTTTTTCTTTGAGGTGTCCCGGGTCTGCGTTTCATTCTCCCCGGTATCGAAAGACGGATTTTCACCGGTATCTTCCATCACCGCGCCGGTTCCCAGGGATTCCATGCGGTATGGCGATGGTGCCATAATCCGGCCGTCCATCACCAGGCGCAGGTCCGAAGCCATTTCCTTGGCTGTCTGATACCGATAGATCGGGTTCTTGGCCAGCGCCTTCATGCACACCGCATTCAGGGAAGCCGGTACATCCGGGGCGATTTTTTCGATCGGCGTCGGGCGGTTGTGAATATGCTGCATCGCAATCGCCACCTGATTCTCCCCGTCAAAGGGCACCCTGCCGGTCAGCATTTCATAGAGCACCACACCGACAGAATAGATATCCGAGCGCTCGTCGGCGGGCTGTCCGGAGGCCTGTTCGGGACTGAAGTAATGGACGGAGCCCATGACCACATCGCCCTTGGTCAGCGTGGCAGAGTTTGCAATCCTTGCAATGCCGAAATCGGCAACCTTGACGTGCCCTTCCGTATTGACCAGGATATTCTGGGGCTTGATGTCCCTGTGGATGATCCCGTTTTCATGGGCATGCTGAAGAGCAGAAAGGATGCGGATGGTAATCTGAGTGGCGGTTCGGGATGAAAGCCTTCCCTTTTCCTGGATAATCTGCTTGAGTGTTCTCCCGGAAACAAATTCCATGACCAGAAAACGATTATCCCCGTCCATCCCGACGTCGGTCAGGTTGACAATATTGTGATGGGTCATTTTGGATGCCGCTTCAGCCTCGCGCTGGAAGCGTGTGACATAATCGGCATCATGCGCCAGATCCGGCCGCAAAAGCTTGACGGCAACATAATGTCCCGTATTCTCATCTATGGCGCGGTAAACAATGGCCATACCGCCCACGCCGACCTGTTCCACAAGCCGGTATCGTCCTGCAAGCAGTCTGCCTGTCATGCCTCCGCCCCCTTGTCCAGAACAAGCACAAGGGACACATTGTCCGGTGCGCCGGCGTCCATCACGGCCTCAAGCAGCGCGTCCGCCGCCTGGGCAATGGGCAGATGAAGATATTCCTCCATTTTCTTTTCTTCGACCTGTCCATGAAGTCCGTCCGAGCAGAACAGCCAGATGTCCCCGGCTTTCCTCTCACGGGTCAGCACATCCACCTGGACGCTTCTGTCGGATCCGACGGCGCGGGTAATCACATTGCGCATGGGATGCACTGCCGCCTGTTCCGGCGTGAGGACGCCCGCGCGCACCATTTCCATGACCATGGAGTGATCTTCCGTGACCTGCTCGAGTTTCCCGTCCCGGAACAGATAGCATCTGCTGTCCCCGACATGGGCGATATAAACCTCTTTCCGGTCAAACCAGCCGCACGTCAGCGTCGTTCCCATTCCGCTCAGAGACGAATCTTCTCCGGCACGGATATGAATGCGGCGGTTAACCACTTTCACCGCCGTCTCCAGCATCTGGGCATCCACCTGCCGTGTCCGCAGGAAGGCGATCAGGCCGTCTCTGCAATCACCTGAGGCAATTTCACCGCCCTTATGCCCACCCATGCCGTCCGCAACACCGAACAGCGGCGGATCAACAATCAAAGCATCCTGGTTGACCTTTCTTACACAGCCGACATCCGTTCTGCTTTCGCACTGGACGCGGAATTCATCATCTGTATGCATCGGAACCAGAGGCGCAGGAAAAACAACCGGAATCGGCTTGGTCGGTTCCGGAGCATTCATTCCTTCTTCGTCCTTCTCCGCAGCGAGAAACTCCGTGAGGTGTTTCGCCGTTTCTTCAGTAAAATGCATCGGATGATTGTTTTTCATATTCCACTACTTCCTGTAAGCACTTTTCTTCTGAGCTGTCCGCAGGCTCCGGCAATGTCGTCACCCATTTCCCTGCGCCGTGTGGCAGAAATGTGCAGACTCTCCAGTGTTTTGAGAAAGTGCTGGACCGTCGCCTCACTGACACCCTGGAGGTTTCTCTCCGGCACTTCATTGAGCGGAATCAGGTTGACATGGCACTGCAGTCCACGCAGTTTCTCAGCCAGTTCCCTGGCATGCTCTTCCTGCGCATTGACGCCGCCGATGAGGGCATACTCAAAAATCACCCGTCTTCCGGTCTTCTGTACATAATAACGGCATGCAGCCAGCACATCTTCCATTGCATATCGTTTTGCCACCGGCATAATGCGCCGGCGGATCACATCATTTGGCGCATGCAGGGAGACCGACAGCGTCACCGGCAGATCCAGATCTGCCAGTTCCCGCATTCTTTCCACCAGGCCGCAGGTGGACAGCGAGACATTTCTCAGTCCCACGCCGACCCCTTCCTCCAAGCGGACAAGTCGGAGAAAGCGGGTCACTTCTTCAAAGTTATCCAGGGGTTCACCGGCCCCCATGAGGACAATATGGCCGACACGGCCTTTCTGACCAAGGTCCCGGTTGACACAGATGACCTCGCCCATCATTTCAGCGGCGGTCAGATTGCGCACGCATCCTTCCAGTGTGCTGGCACAGAACGCGCAGCCCATCCTGCACCCCACCTGTGTGGAAATACACAGGGAATAGCCATAATGATAGTGCATCAGCACCCCTTCCACACAGTTGCCGTCCCTGAGCGCAAAGAGATACTTCACCGTATCATCCATGGAAGACTGATAGCGCGAGCGGATGCATACCGGCTGAGCCACGGCTGTTTCCTGAAGGGATGCCCTCAGGTTCTGCGGAATGGTCGTCATTTCCTGAAAATCCATACCCTGAATGACAGCCCTGTAAATCTGATCCCCGCGGAAAGCAGGCAGGCCCTGCTCTTTGCACCATGTTTTTGTCTCGTCTCTGGTAAGACCCGGAAGCTCGATCATACGCGCTTCCTCCGCATCCGGCAGATATAGAAGCCGCCTGCAGCATTCACCCCGGGAAGCAGCTGCACGCCGGTTCCATACGCAGCCCGGATGCGCTCGGGGATGCACTCCGGCAGCGGAACCACTTCAAATTCCCCGTGTCTTTCCAGGAAGGACGCGATCTGCTTCTCATTCTCATCCCGGAGCACCGAACAGGTGGAGTAGACGAGCGTTCCGCCTTCTTTGACGTACTCACAGACAGTATCCAGCATGGCCTTCTGAAGGGCAATCAGTTCCTGAAAGTTTTCTTCCTGCATGCGGTACTTGCTGTCCGGTTTGTCATGCATTTCGCCGGTCCCGGAGCACGGTGCATCCAGAAGAACGACGTCCATGGTCCGAATGAGATCTTCCCGCAGGGCAGAGGCATCTCTGGTCATCGGCCTGACATTGTCCAGTCCCAGCCGCTTGACCTGCGCCTCAATGAGCTTCGTGCGGTGTTCCCGGATTTCCCAGGCCTGAACGCGGCCAGTTCCATCCATCAGCTCTGCCATATAGCAGCTCTTTCCGCCAGGCGCTGCGCACGCATCCAGCACCATGCTCCCGCGCCGCGGGGCCGCTGCCAGACAGGCCATCTGTGACTGTTCGGACTGAATGGAGAAATTGCCCGACAGGAAGTCCGTGTCCTGGGCAATATTGGCTGCGCCCTGTACATACCAGCTGTCGCGGAGTTCTCCCTTTTCCCATTCCCATACTTTTTTCCCGAGAAGTTCCTCAAACCGGGGTGCATTGAAGCGCATCAGGTTGGGACGGATCGTCAGTTTGGAATCCCTGCCGGAAGCGCGGAGGATCTGTTCTGCGCCTTCCATGCCGTAATCCTCGGAGAGCCTGCGGACCAGGAATTCAGGCGCACTGCATTCAATGGACATCCGCCTGATGGGATCTTCTTCCTCTATCCGGAGTTCTTCCCGCCGGCGGATCAGGTTTCTGAGAATGCCGTTGCATACCCCGGCAAGCCCGTCCAGACCGATCTCCCGGCAGAGTTCGACCGACGTATCCGTCGCAGCATTGTCCGGGATATGATCCTCCAGAAGGAGCTGACATGCACCCAGACGCAGGACGTTGCGCAGGCGGATATCCGTATCGGGCTTGGCCATCACCTGATTGAGCAGTGCATCGAGGTAATACAGCCGGTCCAGGGTATCATACGCAAGACGAGCTGCCAGCCGCCGGTCCTTGGGATTCAGCCCGGCACTCTGGAGTTCCTTGTCCAGTGCAGTCGATGCCCAGGCACCGTTTTCTGTCACTGCGCGCAACACATTGAGTGCGGTGCGCCGGCTGGCCATTCCCTCTACAGGACGATTGCCGCGGGGATGGTGCTCAAAGGCACGGTACCCTTCTTGATCTGAAGGCATCGGTTTTCTGTCGGAGAAGCGGCGTGCATCCCGGTCCGGCGCTTTGCGCTGTCCGTTGTGTTCCCGGTCCGTGCGTTCCCTGAATCCTCCGCTCCGTCCCTGAGAAGGACCGTGCTCACCCCGTGCAGGGGCATTCCCACCGCGTGCAGAATAACCGGATGAGCGTCTGGGGGATTCACCTTTTCTGTCCACCCCGCTTTTCTCATTCCGGCCGGATCCTGCAGTTCCGCTTTTCCGGCGGTCTCCGGCTCCGTGTGCAAAAGCACCGCTGCCTGTCCTCTTCCGGTTTTCATTGCGATCTTTGTTTTCACTCTGCCTGTTCTCGGCCATTGTGTTTCCTCTTTCTTTTCGTCAAGCGTCTTCCGCTTTTTCCTGCAGGCTGGTTCCTGTCTGCAGCGTATGACCACGCAGATAATCCTTCGAATGCATCGGTTTTCCGCCGGGAGCCTGCAACTGTGTAATCAGGACTGATCCGGTGCCGCATCCGATGACAAGTCCGGTATCCGGTCCTGCATGCAGGATCATTCCCGGCATACCCGACTCCGGCAGTGCCTCCGCCCGGAGCAGTTTCAGACGTCCCTCACCGCAGGGCACCGAGCAGGACGGCCACGGATTCAGAGCCAGAATCCGGCAGACAATCTCCTCAGCACGCTGGTTCCAGTCAATCACGCCCATTTCCTTTTTCAGCATCGGATCATAGGTCATGGCTTCATGATCCTGCGGAATCCTCTTCAGCGTGCCCGCCTCCATCTGCCGGAGCGTTTCAATGAGAAGCTTCGCGCCTTCCACACTGAGCATTTCCGTCAGTTCCCCGCAGGTGGCCTGCAGCGGCCTGGGCATGGAACAGCGGAGAAGCATATCCCCGTCGTCAATCCCGCGGCTTGTCATCATCGTCGTCACGCCCACCTCGGCATCCCCCTGCAGGATCGCCCACGCAATCGGAGCGCTTCCACGGTGTTTCGGGAGGAGAGAGGCATGCACATTGACGGTGCCGAAAGTCGGAATATCAAGGATTTCTTGGGACAGAATCTGCCCGAATGCTGCCGTCACACACAGGTCCGGCTTCAGCTGCCGGAGGTCCTCCACGCCGTCCCGCCGGATCTTTTCCGGCTGGAAGACAGGAATGCCGTGCGCCATCGCGACTTCTTTCACCGGGCTGGGCACCAGCTTTTTTCCGCGCCCGCGCGGACGGTCCGGCTGGGTGAACACGCCGACCACATCAAAGCCCGCTTCAAGCAGTGCATTCAGACTCGGCACAGCAAAGTCCGGGGTACCCATAAAGACAATTCTCAAGCCTCATCATCCTCCGGAATGTGTCCTTCGATTTCTTCCTCTGTCAGTTCGCGGTCCATGCAGTCGATATAGAGATGTCCGTCAAGGTGATCCAGTTCGTGACAGATCGCCCGCGCAAGGAGGCCTTCCCCTTCGAGGTCGAACGGACGGCCGTGCCGGTCCTGAGCATGGACTTTCACACGCATGGGGCGCGTCACAATCCCCTGCCGGTTCGGCAGGCTCAGGCAGCCTTCCCGCCCGGTCTGCATTTCTTCACTGCGCTCGGTAATCACCGGGTTCACCAGTTCAATCACGCCGTGCTCATCGCCCACATCAATCACTACGACACGGCGCACAATCCCGATCTGCGGTGCGGCCAGACCCACACCGTCTGCATCATGCATGGTGTCGGCCATATCCTTGAGCAGAATTGCCAGTCTCAGATCGAATTTTTCCACAGGTTTGCAGATTTTGCGAAGCACATCTTCGCCCAGTTCCCTGATTTCTCGAACTGCCATAATGAACTCCTTCTCTTCGGTTCCCTTACATCATGGTTGCCGGATTGTATTCAAAATAAATGTCCAGTCCGGGAATCTCTTCCCGGCTCATATCCGAAAGCGCAGCAGCCAGCCGCTCCGTCTCCGGACGCACATGGAGCTTGAGCAGCAGCTGATACCTTGTTTTTCCCCTCAGCATGGCCATCGGTGGCTGCTCCATATGCATCAGAAGGCATGCTGCCTGAAAAGCAGGATTCTCCTGCAAAAGCTGTTCGCACCGGTGGCAGAGGACTTCCACATGCCGCCTGGCTGCCTCGCCGTCTGTGGATTCCACCAGAAGCCTGGCCATCACCGTAAACGGCGGGTAAAGTGCAACACGACGGCGTTCCAGCTCTTCCTCGAAGAATCCCCGGTAATCCTGCCGTGCTGCTGCACGGATGACAGCATCCTCGGGCTTATAGGTCTGAATGACGACCTGACCTTTTTCACTGCCGCGTCCAGCCCGTCCCGCGACCTGCGTCAGCAGCTGGAATGTCCGCTCTCTGGCCCTGTAGTCCGGCAGATTCAGCGTCATATCGGCCGCAATCACACCGACCACCGTCACAGCGGGAAAATCCAGTCCCTTGGCGATCATCTGCGTGCCGACCAGAACGTCCGCTTCACCGGCCCTGAACGCCTCAAGGATCTTGGCATGGCCGTCTTTGCCGGACGTTGTATCCATATCCATCCTGAGCGTCCGAATGCCCGGAAACTGCTTTGCAAGTTCTGCTTCCACCTGCTGCGTGCCGGCCCCGAAGTAACGGATTCTTTCAGACCCGCATTCCGGACATTTCGAAGGCGGGGCCTCGGTATGTCCGCAGTAATGGCAGTGCAGGCGGGCATTTCCTCCCACATGGTATGTCAGTGCCACATCACAGTTGGGGCACTTGACCACGTGTCCGCAGCTCCTGCAGGAGACAAAGGAATGGTATCCCCTGTGATTCATAAGCAGCATTGCCTGCTGTTTTTTTCGAAGGCATTCATTGAGTGCCGCTGTCAGGGGTCTGGAGAAGATCGAGCGATTCCCCTCATTCAGTTCCCGGCGCATGTCCACCACCGTCACTTCCGGAAGCGGTCTGCTGCCGACCCGTTCAGGCATGTCCAGAAGGCGGTATTCCCCCTGTTTGGCCTTTTGAAACGAAATCACCGAAGGGGTTGCACTGGCCAGAAGCAGGGTAGCGCCTTCTCTCCGGCACCGGCTGGCTGCAACCTCTCTCGCGTCATAACGGGGATGGCGGTCGGAGAGATATGTCGATTCATGCTCTTCATCAATGACAATCAGGCCCAGATCATCCACCGGTGCAAAGACAGCTGACCTTGCGCCGATTACGACACGGGCATCCCCCCGGCGGATGCGCCTCCATTCATCAAACCGCTCGCCTGCCGACAGTCTTGAATGGAGCACGGCCGAGCCCTCGCCAAAGCGAGCCCGGAACCAGTCAACCATCTGCGGCGTCAGCGCGATTTCCGGCACAAGAATGATTGCGCCTCGCCCTGCCTTGAGTGTTTCGCGGACCATCCGGATAAAGACTTCCGTCTTTCCCGATCCGGTCACGCCGTGGAGGAGGAAACGGCCTTCTCCCCGTGCGAGGCTCGGAAGCACTTCCTGAAGGGTTTCCTTCTGAAGTTCAGTCAGTTCCGGTTCAAAGGTACGCTCTGCACAAATCGGGCCTCCGGGCTGCCTGAGAAATTCTTCTTCAGCCAGCGTGACCCAGCCGTCCTCCTGCAGTCTGCGTATATCCGGCAGCGGGGCATTCATTTCCTCCCGGATCTCGGACACCGGATGCTTTCTCCCATCCTGAAGGAAGGAAAGGATCATCTGCCGCCTCGTGGAGCGCTTCTGCTGTGCCATGGCCTCCTCAAACCGTTCCGGGCCCACATTCAGCCAGACAACCGGCTGTGTCCTGATGCGCACCCGGCCACCCCGCATTTCTGCAGGGATCATCAGGCGGATGGTTTCAGCCAGAGGGCAGTGATTCTCCTCAGCCATTTCCATCGCCAGTTCAACCAGATGCGGGAGGATGGCCGGATAGTCTTCCAGGGTGGCCGTAATGGACTTCACCTTTTCAGGCGGAAGCGCTGTCTCCTCCGTCAGGCTCAGCACAACGCCTTCCTTCTGCTGATAGCCGAACGGAACGGATACCCGCTGTCCCGGCTCAACGCTGATCTGATCGGGAATACGATAGGTGAAAGTATGCGCCACATTTTCATGGACAATATCCACAATGACATTTGCGTACACGCATTTCCCTCCCCTCATCCAGACGTAGCCCCATTTTGCATTATACTGTTTAACCCGCCAGAATACAAGCGAGCATCAGGTTCTGAAGTGCCTGTTTTTTGTGCTTTTTCCTATGTGCAAGAGGGGCAAAAAAAGCCCGGGACGCATCCCTGGGCTTTCAGCCTCAAAAGGGTCTATTGGAGCCAGACGCTGTCGAGATATTCCACCCGTTTGACCAGAAAGTTTTTCAGAAAGTCTGCTGACCGCGCATGGGTTGTGCCGGACTTGGTGTAATACCCGCTGACCAGACTCTCGGGCCATCTTGTGAAATTCATCAGCGCAGAAGCATCAATGTCCGCCGCATATCGGTCAAAGGAACGAAGGTTGTCCCCGGTCTGTGCTTCTGTTTCTCCCAGGAGGATGCCCAAGGCCGGACGGACTCGCGTTCGGTACATATCCGAAAGCTTCTGCCTGAAATCTTCATGCAGGTACAGCGCTCTGTAAATATTTGTTTTTTTCGTCGAATAGACGGCGACATAGTCCCGGGCAGGCATTGTACCGATCATGAAGTTCTGCGCATGCATATTGCCGAAGGAAAGATCATAATCCCAGCACGGGCCCGCAAAGAGCCGGCTGTCCACGCTGTCGGAATCCTTGAAGAAAAACTGACTGGACGCCATGGCATCGTAATTCTTGCTGATTTCTTCCATCCACCACTTCAGCGCCCATGAATCCATGTCAATATACTCTGCGTAGTATTTCCCCGTGTCCGGGCTGATGCCGTCTTCCGCAAGGACTGCCCTGTGAAAATCGCTGACCAGTCTGCCGATATAGGTCACCTGGGCCCGACTCGCACAGGTCGGCTCTTTCACCGTCACGGAAAGCCCGTCGGCTGTGCGGAATCCATTGTCGATTTTATCCCTGAACCTGTAGCTTTTCTCAATTTCAAGGATATAACCGCCTGTAATGTCCTCCGGATCTTCCGGTATTTCATATCCCCGGAGCATCAGCAGACCTTCCGTGTCCGTCTCCTTAAATGCACTGACCGTGCTCACATCCACCGAGTTTACCGTCTCCGTGCTTTCCTCCAGATCCCTGATCCTGACCCGGCTTTTCCCGATCTGGATTTTTTCTGTCATCAGATACAGGCCGTTGTATTCTCCGTTGAGATACACATCCACCATCCGGCTTTCAACGGCATAAGGCATGCCGACCTGACAGGCCAGCTGCATGATGATCTGATTCCGCAGCAGGCTCAGATCCAGCCAGTTCGCAATCAGCAGCCAGGTCTTGTCCTTTCCCATGCCGCTCAGGTCCGCCTTGGCGGCGAGTTTCAGCTGATAGGGCTTTTTGGAATAGGCAAATGTGGAATTCCCCCTGCCCTTCAGCGATTCAATCCCCCCGGCGTAGGAGATTTTCCCGTCCGCCTCGACATACACCGCCGTGCCCTGATCGATGATATAATGCTTGTCTTTATTGGCTTTTTTCAGTTCTCCGGCATCCACCTCAAGATGCAGGGAAGGAACAGCTGATCCGTAAAGAATGCTGAGGGTCCCGGACTGCCTGCCCCCCTTCGCATTGTAATACTTCTGCTTCTGTCCCAGACATCCGGTCAGATCATTGACCTGTCCGCTGACAATCTCGGTATCCCCTACCCGGATCCGTTCCGAACCTGTCATCTCAATATATACCCTGGAGAGTTCCCAGTTGCCTGGAATAAACAGGGTATACTTGTTATTGACATACCGGCTGGAAACCGTCACATGGGTGTCCTCCATCGTCATGCTGGCGCGGATGGAGAACTTTTCCGCACAGGCAGTCATGCACGCGAATGCTGTCACGCACACAAGAAACAGAAACAGCAGCCGCCTGATCCTGTCTGCCTTTTTGATTTCATGCATCACTGTACCTCCTCGACCCGAGACGATACGCCAATCCCAAGCAGTTCCGACATATTCCTCGGTGCGGATGTGCCTTTGCCGGTGAAGCTGCCGATCTTATTGAGACGCTCTCCCATAAACAGCAGCGTCGAAGTATGCCCGCCGTCCAGATTGATGGCTTCCGTACACCCACGCAGATACATGAGTTTTCTGAGATCATCCAGACTGATCCCCCTGGATGACTTTATTCTCCCAACCACAACAATGGCAAGATAATGATTCGGTTCAATCAGTCCGACCGCTGTTCTCGGTTCCAGTTTGCTGCGGTTTTTTGTACGGAGCAGACGAATCCGTCCGTTTCTGACCAGGATCGGCCCAAAAGACAGCACATCCTTCGCGCCGAGTGTCAGCGCTCTTTCGCCGTCCACAGCACCGGCGCTGTCCACCCGAAACATCCCGTCTTCACTGAGCATCAGCGTGTCCAGAGGCGGAAGCAGGGTGCCGCTGGTACTCTGATGAAAATCCCGGACAATCTTCCCCGCCCGGACAATCAGGCCGGACAGCTTATTGTAGTTGAGCCTGTACTGGTAGTAATCCGCATTGATGCCCAGGACAAGATGGTTTTCCCTGGCAAGCACATCCGGCTGCTTGGCCCTTCCGTTCGCACTGGAAACCATATGGAGATAATCGGCCCCTGGTTTTCTCCGGATATCTGCTTCAAACCACGTCAGGTTCCCGGTTTCATACTTTGCAATCCCAATACTCAGCTGACCGGACACATAGGCCCAGACTCCGTCTTCTTCATCCCTCAGGACACACTCGCCCTCCGGAAGGAACCCTTCCGGATCGATCCCCTGCAGACCGGCAAACGGATCTTTCTTTGCGCCATACTTCAGCAGATAGCCATCCTTCCAGTCCGTATAGACAGGCTCGGTGACTGCCCCTGTTTTGCCGTCACGGATTTCCCGGACCTGCAGGATATACTCATCCTCCTTCTGAGTCTTTATCCGGATGTCCGGATTCCACGCAGCCTGTGCGCAGTCCTGAAGATACGCAGAGAGAAACGAATGAATCACCGGCTGGTCTGAATAATAGATCACACAGTCCGTTTCCTGACGGCGCAGTCTGGAAGCCATTTGCGCAATCCGGCTCTCGGTGCCCCACTTTTTCGCGAGCGTTTTTTCGGAAACAGCAGATTCCGCGACAGAAGGGAAATTCATAAAAGAAACAGCATTCAGTCCGGCCTCCCTGAGTACGGAGGCCGCGGTGCTCTTGGCCCTGTCACTGCTTTTTTCCAGCACCAGCACCCCTGCATCTTTCGGGATCGCCTGGCTTTTTGCAAACGCGGCAGCATCCTCTGCACGTCCCAGAATGATCAGTGTCTCTCCTGATGCCATGCTGCACGTCAGACAGAGGAGCAGGACCATCACGGCGAAGAGAAACATACGGCGGATCTCTTTCATGTCACAGAGACTCCTTGGTCCATAGAATCCTGCATTCTTTCGAATGCGAAACGGCCTGCACACCTGTTCCCTGCAGGCCGCAACGTATGCATCATAATCAAATACGCCCCGGGATGTCAATACATCAGGGGTCACTTTCCATGGTTTCAGGGGATTACCCGCGCAAAAGAAAACCAGCCCGTATGCGCCGCATACAGACTGGTCTGGATACAGATGATGCTCAACGGAATGCATCCGTGTGCATCAGTTGAAAGCATTTTTCAGCTTATCGAAGAAATTCTTCTTCCCCTCATACTCATGCCCGGAAATCGTCCCGTCAAACTGCCGGAGCAGATCCTTCTGCTTCTCCGTCAGCTTTTTCGGAATTTCAACATGCACCGTAACCACAAGGTCACCCTTGGCCGTAGAATTCAGCTGCTGAATTCCCTGTCCGCGGATTCTGAATTTCGTGTCGTTCTGGGTGCCCTCGGGAATCTTGTACTTTACTGAGCTGTGCAGGGTCGGAATATCCACTTCGGCACCGAGCGCTGCCTGTGTAAAGGAGATCGGAAAATCCAGAAGCAGATTGTAGCCGTCTCTCTGGAACAGCTTATGCGGGCGCACATCTATAGTGATATACAGATCACCGTTCGGTCCGCCGTTGCGGCCCGGTTCGCCCTGTCCCGACTGGCGCATGGTCTGGCCATTATCAATACCGGCCGGTATCTGAATAGTCGAAGTGCGCTTCTTGCGCAGGCGGCCGGTTCCTGTACAGTTGGGGCATTTATCCCGGATGACTTTGCCTGAACCGCCGCAGTTCGGGCAGGTTCGTACCGTCGTCATCCAGCCGCCCGAGGTGCGTACCTGCCCCTGACCATTACAGGTCGGGCAGGTGCTGGGCTGTGTTCCCGCTTTGGCTCCGGTACCACGGCAGGCATCGCACACCTCATTGCGGTAAAAGTCAAACGACTTCGAGCATCCGTCTGCCGCTTCCTCGAACGTCAGCCTCATCTCATAGTGCAGGTCATTGCCCTTCATCGGCGCATTGGCCGAACGCCTTGAGCCCATACCGCCCATGCCGCCGAAGAATGTGTCAAAGATGTCACCCATGCCGGAGAAATCGAAACCGCCAGCACCGCCAAACGGATTGCCGCCCTGCATGGGATCATCAAAGCCAAACTGATCATAACGTGCACGTTTGTCAGGATCAGACAGGACCTCATTCGCCTCGTTTAATTCCTTGAACCTGGCCTCAGCCTGCTTGTCGCCGGGATGCAGGTCAGGATGGCATTCCTTCGCCTTTTTGCGATAAGCCTTTTTGATCTCGTCCTCTGTAGCTTTTTTGTCCACGCCAAGAACTTCATAGTAGTCTCGTTTGTTTGCCAAATCCTGTCACCTCATTTGTGCTTGCGGCTCTTCGCGGAAATGCCGGAGGCACGAATGCCTCCGGCTGCCGGTTACAGAGAATCAATGAACCTCGCCATCAGCATTGATGCTTCCGTCAGGATTCATGCCGCCATTGTTGCCGGGATTGCTGCCTGCTCCGGCATCGTTTCCGGGCTCAGTACCCTGGGACTGCTGATAGATCTTTCCGAAGATCGCATACACCTTCTGGGTGAAGCTTTCCTCAGCATTCTTGATTTCATCCACATTGCCGCCCTCGCGGATCTTCTTGAAGGCATCCACTTCCGTCTGGAGGGTATTCTTGTCTTCGTCGGAGAGCTTGTCTGCGTTGTCGCGCAGCTGCTTTTCCGTCTCATAGATCAGGGAATCGGCACGGTTGAGCGTCTCTGCTTCTTCCTTGCGCTTCTTGTCCTGCTCAGCATACTGCTCAGCTTCCTTGACTCTCTGATTGATTTCATCCTCGCTCAGGTTGGTGGAAGCGGTGATGGTGATATCCTGCTCGTTGCCGGTTGCCTTATCCTTGGCGGATACATGCACGATGCCGTTGCGGTCAATGGAGAACGTAACCTCGATCTGCGGCACGCCGCGGGGAGCGGGAGCGATATTGGTCAGCTGGAAGCGTCCGAGGGACTTGTTGTCATATGCCATCTGGCGCTCGCCCTGGAGAACGTTGATTTCCACGCTGGTCTGTCCATCAGCAGCGGTGGAGAAGACCTGGCTCTTTTCGCACGGAATGGTGGTATTCCGGTCGATCAGGCGGGTAAAGATGTGACCTTCAGTTTCAAGGCCCAGAGAAAGGGGTGTCACGTCCAGAAGGAGAACGTCCTTGACTTCGCCGCCAAGCACGCCGCCCTGAATGGCAGCACCGATTGCAACACATTCATCGGGGTTGATGCCCTTGAAGGGTTCCTTGCCGGTGATGCGCTTGACCGTTTCCTGAACAGCCGGGATACGGGTTGAACCGCCGACCAGAATGATCTTGTCAATCTGGTTGTAGGTCAGACCGGCATCTGCCAGAGCCTTCTTCATGGGCTCGATGGTGGCATCCACCAGATCACGGGTCAGTTCGTCAAACTTTGCACGGGTCAGGGTCATATCCACATGCTTCGGGCCATTGGCATCTGCAGTAATGAACGGCAGATTGATAGAAGCGGTGGTCGTGCCGGACAGTTCGATCTTGGCCTTTTCGGCAGCTTCCTTCAGACGCTGTGCAGCAATGCGGTCCTGACGGAGGTCAATGCCGTTGTCACGCTTGAAGTTGTCAGCGATCCAGTCAATCACTCTCTGGTCAAAGTCATCGCCGCCCAGACGGGTGTTGCCGTTGGTGGCCAGCACTTCGAAGACGCCCTCACCAATATCCAGAATGGAAACATCGAACGTGCCGCCGCCAAGGTCGTACACCAGGATCTTCTGGGTGCCTTCCTTGTCCAGGCCGTAAGCCAGGGAAGCAGCAGTCGGCTCGTTGATGATACGTTTGACATCCAGACCGGCAATACGGCCTGCATCCTTGGTGGCCTGGCGCTGGCTGTCGTTAAAGTAAGCAGGAACGGTGATAACCGCTTCCGTGACTTTCTCTCCGAGATAGGCTTCAGCGGTTTCCTTCATCTTGCTGAGGATCATTGCGCTGATGTCCTGGGGCGTATAGGCTTTTCCATCGATGGATACCTTGTATCCCGTACCCATTTCACGCTTGATGGAAATCACGGTACGGTCAGGGTTGGTAACCGCCTGACGCTTTGCAACCTGGCCCACCAGGCGCTCGCCGTCTTTTGTAAAAGCCACAACAGAAGGCGTTGTACGGCTGCCTTCAGCGTTTGCAATCACCACAGGCTGGCCGCCTTCCATCACGGCAACGCAGCTGTTGGTTGTACCAAGGTCAATACCAATAATCTTAGACATAATGGTTTCCTCCTAATCACTCTATCTGTTCATTCGAAAATGTCAGTTGAATATCGACAGCCTTTCGGCTGATCTGAATCAATCCTCAGACACCACTTTGACCATGGCATGTCTGAGAACAAATCCACCCATCTGGTATCCCTTCTGCAGGACCATGCACACCGTCCCGGGCTCGCCCTCATCCGCTGTACCGCGCATCACTGCGTTTTCCAGATTCGGATCAAACTTTTCTCCCAGACGGTTGATTTCTGTCACGCCAAGCTTTTCATAGACTTCGCGCATGCCTTTGAGCGTGAGCTCCACACCGCTCCTGAGTGAACTTTCTTCCGGAGCCGATTCCAGAGCGCGTTCAAGGTTGTCCAGAACGCCCAGCATGGAGGCAGCCACATTGCGCTGGCCGTCCGCATAAGCATCCGCCCGGACAGAAACGTTGCGGCGGCGGTAATTATCGAAATCCGCCTGAACCCGCTGTGCCAGATTCAAATACTCTTCGGCCTGAGCACGTGCCTTTTCCAATTCCTTCTCATCTGCAGAAGGCATACTCTCTTCTGCCTGCTCAGCAGGCTGTTCTTCGGCCTGAGGTTTCTGCTCATCCTGAGGTGTCTGAGGCATCTCGTTCTGCAGTTCTTCGTTTTCCTGCACGTCTTCAAGTCCTTTCTTTTTGTTGCGTCGTAATTTCACTCGCATCGGTTTCGCCTGACTTTCTGCTACCTGTCTTCTTCGGAGTGATCTTCGATTTCACCCTGAGCCCCGAAAAGTTCAGACAGCTGCTGTCCCATCATACCAAGCACCGAAAGTACTTTGGAGTAGCGCATCCGGGTCGGTCCGATCACACCGATGGTTCCCTGCCCGCCTGCATGCGTCGAATACGTCGCAGTCACAATGGAGCAGTCCGCCATCTCGGGGATTCCATTCTCCGGTCCGATTCGGACGGTAAACGCTACATTTCCGTTCTGCGCGATGATGGAAGCCAGCTTATCCCTCGTCTCAACCAGGCTGAGCAGGGACTTGACTTTCTCCACATCTGCGTATTCAGGATAGGTCAGCATTTTGCTTGTGCCGCCCACTCCGACATGCCTTCTCGGAGCGTTTCCGGACCGATCCGTCATGAAAGAGCTCAGGGAAGCGAGGAACGCTTCGTTCTCGTGCATACGGCCGAGCATCGAAGCAATGATGCCGCCCGCTTCCTGAAGGCTGTGTCCCGCAAGCTCTTCTGTCAGCTGCCGTGAGATCGAATACAGCGTATCGTTGTCGATCTGTCCGGGATACGAAATCACCGTGTCACGGATAATTCCGCTGTCAGTGACAAGAACAACCAGGGCACTTCCGGGCCCGACCGGAACAAGCTGCAGTGTCCGGATCAGAGGCTGTTTTCCGCTTGGCGGAAGAACAACTGCCAGATAATTGGTCATGCTGGAAATGACCTGCGCAGCGTGATCAATCACATCCTCCATCTGGTGCATTCTGCCGGCAAAGTGTGCTTTGACAGACTCATCATCAGCCGATCGGATCTTGCCCGTTTTCAGCAGCTGATCGACATACAGCCGATAGGCTTTCGCACTCGGTATACGTCCCGCTGAAACATGCGGCTGATCCAGGTAGCCCAGTTCTTCCAGATCCGACATTTCATTGCGGATCGTGGCGGAAGACAGTCCCATATCGTACTTGCGCGAAATCGTGCGGGAACCAACCGGCTCAGCGGTCAGGATATAGTCGTCGATAATCGCCTGCAGAATCCTGTATTTTCGCTCATCCATGCCCATGACTCCCGCTCCTCTCTCTCGTCTGTCTGTTAGCACTCACGAGCGTTGAGTGCTAACACGATGATACAATATCACCAGTCCCAACCTTTGTCAAGCAATTTCTGACCTTTCCTGATAAATATTTTCTGAGGCGGTTTCTCATGGATTTCTCATTCTGTTTTGTTCCCGTTTCCGCCATGCTTTTTTCGTGGATTTCTACGCCTGTGTTCGGACCTATCGTACATTTTATCCCTGCCGCCGTGCTTTCCCCGCTCCGGTGTTTCTGCGCTTGCCATTTGTTCCCGGACAGTCTACAATAAAGTCTGCATTGATCTTCAACAGACTGATGAAGCGGAGGAACCGGTATGTCTCCAAGCATTGCTGTGCTCATTCCCTGTTACAATGAATCCAGGACCATTGCCAAGGTCGTCCACGATTACCGCACGGCCCTTCCCGAGGCAGTCGTCTATGTCTATGACAACAATTCCACCGACGGAACCGATGCCATTGCCCGGGAAGCCGGCGCTGTTGTCCGCTATGAGCCCCGCCAGGGAAAAGGCAATGTCATCCGCACCATGTTCCGTGAGATTGATGCCGACTGCTACCTGATGATCGACGGGGATGACACCTACCCCGCAGAGCATGCCCGGGAGATGGTGGATCAGGTGCTCTTTCACCGGGCAGACATGGTCATCGGGGACCGGCTTTCCTCCACATATTTCACTGAAAACAAGCGCATGTTCCACAACTCCGGCAACGTCCTGGTCCGCAATCTGGTCAACGCTTTCTTCGGCGGGCATGTCACCGACATCATGACCGGATACCGTGCATTCAGCCGCATGTTTGTCAAAAGCTTCCCCGTTCTCTCCCAGGGCTTTGAAATTGAAACGGAAATGACGATCCATGCGCTCGACAAGAACTTTGTCCTTTCTTCCATCCCCGTGGATTACAGGGACAGACCCACCGGCAGTGTCTCCAAGCTCAGCACCTTTTCCGACGGTTTCAAAGTCCTTCGCACCATCGCCCGCCTGGTCAGAGACTACCGTCCCCTTCCGTTTTTCAGCCTGATCGCCGCTCTGTTTCTGCTCATCGCTGTGATCCTCTTTATCCCCGTCTGGCGGGAATTCCGCATGACCGGTCTGGTACCTCGGTTCCCAACGCTCTTTGCCGCCGGCTTTATGGCCCTCGCCGCGATTCAGATGTTCTGCTGCGGCCTGATCCTTCATACCAACGGCAACAAAAACAGGCAGGCCTTCGAAGTCCAGCTGAACATGCTCACCATGCTCTGTGCTCGCACTGCACCCCGTTCGGAAGAAGACATCCCTTCCCCGTCCGAACATGACCCGTCTGCGTCTGAATAATATCTCGTCCCGAAACATCAACATGCCGGAGGCTTTCAGCCCCCGGCATGTTTGCATATTCGGATATTCAGGTCATTTTGTCTGTTCCGGCGCAGCCTGGTTCTTTTCTCCCAGCACGCCCATGCTCATCACAGCAAAGAAGGGGAATGCAGTGATCATGGCCAGGATATATCTCGGGTCCTGGGATGGAATAGACAGATAGAGAGAGGCCTGGAAGAACACAATGGGCAGGGCAGGCACCACAAACCGCTTCATTTTGTTTTTGATCAGGAAGCAGATCAGGGCGAAGTAACAGAACTGAATGAATCCTCCGCGCCACATCACGCTTCGGACCAGCGGAATCTGTCCGGAAAGATTGGAGACAGACCGCGTCAGGGTCGTAAACCAGTTTGGTCTGACCGATGCAATGCCCATCTCGTAATCGGTTGCCATGCCTTCGATCGGTCCCCATTCATAGCCGTCAGCCGGACGCGCGGACTGCCACAGAATGGATGTGATGTGGCTGTAATGCGTCAGATAGCGGCCGGGGCAGCGGAGGAAGTACTTGAGATTCAGCTGAAGGATCTGGGGACCGTACTCATTCTCTTCCATGAATCCGATATCACCCAGCACCCCGTATTCTCTTGCGACCGGGTCCGCATAATACTTGCTGTGCAGGGCCTGCCAGTCACCGATCTCGGCAAACTCCTCGAGGAACGCAATGTCCTCCTCGTCCATTTCCACCTGGTCATCGGAGACCAGTTCGCCGGCCATATAGAAAGGAACAGTATATTTGATGTAGGGCGGGTTCGGATTGGCATGCAGCACATTGCGCCCAAGAACAACCACCAGCAGGAAATAGCCCAGCACCACAACACCCGTGCTGATCACCGGCTTGATGATTTCTCCCAGGTGCAGTCTGGCGCGTACGAAGATGGCAATGAGCAGCACCAGTGTCACCACGACCACCCCGCCGTGACGGAAGAGGGCCGCCCCCAGAGCAAACACCGTCAGGAACACGACATCCGTGACCTTCAAATGTTTCCGGTTCATCAGGCGCCACAGTCCAATGCAGACCGCAAACATGCAGATGGCAAAGATGGTGTCCTTCATCATTGCCTGCAGATAGATATACGGTGTGAACAGCAGAAGTGAAAGCAGCGTATAGATGCGGATCGCCCGCGGACGATTCATCTCTGAAAGGGTCATCAGTGCCATATGGCTGACAAGCAGCCAGAGCACGGTCTGAACGACCGACACGGCGAAGGTCTCTTTCCACACAAGAGAGCACAGCCGGACAAAGTACAGGAAGCCGATGGTATGCCATTCATCCCATTCCCCGTACGTGCCCTGAATCCATGCTGTCTGAATATCCGGATAGTCCCAGCCCGGGTAGGCGCTGCAGAGAAATGCCGCTGAAACAGCCGCAATCAGCACAAATGACCAGCGGCGGGTCCGGACCAGCGTGCCTGCATCCTCCGGCATGCTTTCATAGTACAGAGCACTCAGAAGCAGGCTGCAGAGGCCTGTAAATGTAAACAGGTTCATGCACACAACGTAGATCACTGCCCAGGCACTGCTCTGGACTGACTTCCAGATTTCAGCCTCCGGCATGGAAAACACAGTCATGGTCGCCATGCCCAGCAGGGCCAGCAGTGTGCAGAGAATGCAGGAGGAAACGGTTTTGCCGGATCGAAAAGCCCGGAGCGGATATCCGGCAAACAGGGCCAGACCGCCTGCGAGCATCACGCCGGCCATAAGGTAATATACATCCGTCAGTTGACCGTTCTGGATCTGAAAAGTGGCAAAAGCGGTTCCGAACATCAGCACCGCAATCACCCGGCAGATCACTGTCATGGTTTTTTGCTGCATCATGAACACCTCGGGTTCCTTGTCAGGTCTGTTCGTCCAGACCTGCCGAAAGAATATAGCAGATTCTTTTCCTTTTGCATAGACGTGTTCCCCGGAAGGAAAGCGTCCGATTGATCGCAGGCGGAATTCAGCCTGAAGAAAAAGAGAATACGGCCTCTGATCTTCGTGTCAGATTGCCCGTATTCTCTGTATGCCCGTCATTCAGGCCTTGATCCAGTTGTCCCAGATTTCCGGATGATACCCTGCTGTGACCTTATTTCCGCAGCGAACAATCGGGGATTTCAGCAGGAAGGGAGATTCCAGGATGGCCTGAAGGATATCTTCATCCTTATTATAGTAGCATGCAGGATGTTCTTTCACCTTTTTATCATCCCGGTCGACCAGTTCCTGCATTCCAATGGCTGCCGCCATCGTCCGGACTTCCCGTTCGCCAAGCCGGTGTTTTTTCAGATCCAGCTCCTGCACGGAAATCCGCCGTTCCTTAAAATAGCGCTGCGCTTTCTGAACATCAAAATTCTTTTTGCTCACATAGATCTGAATGCTTACAGCCATATTTTCCACCTACCGGTTCTTTCTGATATCTTCCCCGCGCATTTCCACAACCATCATCCGTGAACGGTCCAGCAGCCTGGATGCGATTCGTTCGGTGTATCGCTCCCTGAGGTTCTTCAGCGACAGATTGGTGGAAATCACGCAGGCCTTCTGGTGATTCTGTCGTTCATTGAACAGATTGAAGAACTGGGATACCGTGACATTGTCCAGAAGGGGCTCTGTGCCCAGGTCATCCAGAAAAAGAACATCCGTGTTCATGAGCAGATCCAGATCGTCCTGGCCGTCTTTTGAAAAATAAGCCTTTCTCATGATTTCCTGAGCCCGGTAACTGCTCAGCACCAGCACATTGAGGCCCCGGTCCAGCATCACTCTGGCCATCGCATGGAGAAGGAAAGTCTTTCCCAGACCAGAAGCTCCACTGAACACAACACCGCAGTTTTCACGGACTTTCGGCCACTGCTCTGCCCAGGTCTTCGTCATATCCCGGATCATTTCCATCATCTGCCGCTGTGAGCAGCCCAGTCCCGGAATCACCGTGTCCGGAAACAGTTCCAGCCGGAATGTTTCATAGGTCTGCTCTCTCTGGTCCCCAAGCCCGCTTTCCGCATACAGCCTTCTGGTCAGTTCTTTCTGCATGCAGCTGCACATCTCACGGATCGGTTCACCCACATATCCCGTATCCCTGCAGACAGGGCAGCGGCATACCGGTTCGAGATAATTCTCTGAAAATCCGTTTTCAACCAGAAGCCTGCGGATCCTGGCCGTCAGCTCATCCATCTTTTCCGGTATCCGATCCGGCTGGTGTCCCAGAATCATCCCCCGCACAGAGCTGAAAATCAGTTCCTGGCGTGCATCCATCAGGCGGCCGATCTCAGGGCATTTTTCTTCAACTTCCGCGCGTCGTGCAAAGAAGATGCGGTCATTTTCCCGCCGGCGCTCCTCATATTCATTCTCCAGCTGAAGAAGAATCTCCCTGCGCATGTCCACTCATCCCCTTTTGTCTGTCCAGAAGCCACTGCGGAATACTCTCCGAATCCGGCTCCGTATTTTCTCTCTGATCATAGAGGCTTTCTGTGACCACCTTGCCGTTTCTCGGCCTGTCAGTCTGCGGTTTTTCCTGTGTAAAATGCTGGCTGTCCGCCTCAGCCGCCTCAAGGGACCGGATATTCTGTGCATCATACCTGACAAGAATCCGATCCAGGTAGGCCATATGCCTGCTGTCGACTTTCATCCCGCCTGCCGCATACAGAATCACCGCATCCGGCATATGCAGTTCTGTCCGCCATTTCTGAATCAGGCGGTGATTGGCCTCTCCGGCCGGCGGTCGAATGCCCCAGAGTTCCCCGAGTGAAACCAGCAGTTTCTTTTCGTCCTCAAACTGTTCCACATAGGTCCTTGCCTCTGCCTCAGTCCCGATGCCGCGTTTCTGCCAGCTTCCGACCAGGTTGATGACATCTTCCAGCTTGCCGTTTGCTTTTCCGCACTGCTGCGCTGCAAACAGAATCAGTTCCGGATTGTCACATTGTTTTCTCAGGTTCCAATAGACATTAAGGGTCCCTTCATTGATGGCCCCTGCCCCGCGTCCGAGTGCTTCAAAGACTTTCCTGAGCGGTTCCCTTCGCTGCTCCTGACGGGTCTGTTCAGCCTTATAGGCTTCGGCACTGCTGCCCACATCTGCCTGACCGCTTCGGCGCTTTTCGAGAATGCCTTCCACATATTTGAAGCTCGGTGAACCAGCTGCCGTGGTCTCATCACAGGCGGCAAGGATTGCCTCCTGGGAATAATGCCACTCCTGCATCCATTTCTGGCAGAGATTCTGTTCAGGCTCCGTGGGTTCCCTTCGCATGCCCAGTTTCCGAAGCACCGCACGGCTGCATTCGCGCACTTCTCTGTCCCGTGTCAGCGCAAGCTCTGCGTCCTCAATGGTGCGCACATTTTCCTTTGCAAGCGTTTCTGCCAATTTGTTGGCCGCTGCATAGGAAAAGTTTTTTCCGCGCAGGGAGATCATATGGCGAATCAGCATCAGCACAACTTCCTGCGGCAGTCCCAGATCGACCACCCATTCATAGAACTGCAGGATCCGCTGCCCATGAATCCGATAATCGTTGCCGAAGACGGCATAGACCGCCTCGGTAAAACGCTCATAGTCCAGATCACGCGGGGCTGTATTGCCCATAAAGACAGACTGGTTCACCGGGATATAGCGGAAAGAAAGCGGATTGTCCCCTGTGCGTTCGACCAGTCCGACCCGCTCCCAATGGCGATATGCGCTCAGGACATCATCCCTGGTCATGCCAAGGTCATGGGCCATCTGATCCACGCTCATGTCCTGCATCTGGGAGGTGACGGCAAGAAGTCCATACAGGTAAACCTTGACCGCATCCCCGGATGCGTTGGGCATATATTCCAGAAGAAACTGGTTCTCTATCGCCGTCGCTCCCAGGGTGGCAAACTTCTCGCTCAATGAAAACATTCCCACGTTCTGTACTCCTCCGAGGTGATCTCACCGCAGCTTCCTGCTTTTAAGCCAGGAAAAACATCTGCTTCAGTTTCGGCTGTGCACCGGTTTCCGGATCCATCTCCAGTTCGAGCACATCCTGCATATAGTCATTCCATTTGTCCACAATCGGGCTTTCCGCCTGTGTCTTCTCTGCATACTCAATGCCTTTTTCACATTCGTAATAGCCGAACAGCGTGACCCCGTCTGACCAGATTGTATAATTCGAAATGCCTGCCTTTTTCAGCAGTTCCTTCATCTCCGGCCAGATTTCGTCATGCCGTCTTTTATACTCCTTCTCCATACCGGGTTTGATTTTTCCCATCCATGCAAAGCGTTCCATATTTCAGACCTCCTGATCCATTTTTTGTCCTTTTTCGTTTCGACAGGAATACTCCGATTCCTGCCCGTTCCTCTGCTTTTCTTCCCGTGCATGAGGATTACATGCCCAGGCCCCCCTGAATCAGATAAAACAGGATGGGGTATTCATCCACCTGCAGCGCATCGTGCATGCTGTCATACGTATACAGCCGGATGCTGTGCTTTTTCCCGTCCACAGCTTCAAATGTATAGATCTTTTTCAGTGTGCCTGCCTCATAGTCCTCCGGCAGGTCCCCGGACACCGTGCAGACCACCATCTGCAGATATCTTGCCTGAAATGTCTCAAAAGGAATCTCCACTCCGTTTTCAAAACAGTGTGTCACTTCCTCCCCCTCGGCGGTTTCCCTCTGCATCTGATAGACGGTCTCGCTTCCCGACACGCAGTCTTCAATGGTCAGCTTTGAGAGGAATTCCGCAGCAACCAGAACCGGATACCTGGATACCGTTTCCATCGGTTTTTTCCCGAGCACGGGACCTATGGTCAGTTCACTGACCAGATATACATCATTTTCATACCGTACATAGCGCACGTATTCACTTTTCAGGCTTCCGACTGCCAGCGTGATGGTCTCCTCTTCCAGTTCAGCCGTCGAAACGGTTCCGTCCTCCCCGGTCACAGCAGCCACGCCTCCGGCCATATGCATTTTCAGGATCGCTTCCGGTTTGTCCAGCCCGGCTTCCGCCAGAATGTCTGCAGAGGCCGGAGCCACATACGCGCCAAGCCGTATGTTTCCGATGCTCTTTAATAAGGAAGTCATCTGTGTTCCGTCGGCAGGATAGTGCACCGGGGACACCAGAACCCAGGCATCTGAAGCATTCACATCGGAAACGTCCGCCTCAAGCACCCACTCAGCAGTCCCGTCGGTCCTTTGAATCACGAGATGATCCATTCGTGCCGTCTGAAGATTCGGCTGGGTGATCGAATGCAGACTGCTTTTCTGCAGCTTCCAGTCTTCCGCAGCCGAGACAGAAATCGCATACAACGGATCTCTTCCGTCCACTGTCATGTAATAGTACACCGCTTCCGTTTCCGTGCTTCTGTTCCCGATGCGCAGGACAACCCGGCTTCCATCGGTATACGTGACCGTCACAATGCTTGCAGGGTCAGAGAGCCCAAATTCCTCCAGCCGGGACGAATAGTCCGCCGGGTTTTCCGCAAAGATGTCTTCATACCCGATCACTGCCGCTTCCGACAGAAAGGTCCTGGCCAGTGCGGGAGAGATTTCAAAGCCATCCCTTTCCCTGAGGATTCCTGCAGCTGTCTGCTCAGCATACCACCCGTCCCCGGAAGAGAGGCGCACATCGATGGACTGCACGCTCTCAACGGCCCTCTGTTCGATCGTTCCGGCCGTCAGCACCTTTTCCGGGGCATCCACTTTCCGGGTCTCCTGCCTGCTGATCCATCCCGCCAGCGCGACAGCAAGTGCCAGGATCAGCAGAATCGGCGGAAGGTACTTCCTTAGGCCGGGATGCTCCCTTCTCTTTTTTCGTCTGACTTTATCCATGCATTGGTTCCTTTTTGTGCTTTCTGGGAAATGCAGACAGCATGAAGCTGCTGCCTCATTTCCAGATGGAGTATAGCACAGCACCGGCACACATTGCAAAGCCGTGACCTGAAACCGTTTTCCCCCATATGCTCCGGGAAATTCCTGCGTTGACAAAGATATAGGAAGCAGATATAATGCCTCAGAATCGCAACGGCGATTCGTTGTTTTTCCGTGCCCATCTGTTGGATTCGGGCACTATCATATTCATACTGTTTCATGTTCGTACCGTATCATCGAACCATGGATCCAGGAAGGAGTGCTTTATTATGGCAGATCAGAAAAGGCGCATTACCAAAGAAGGCCTGCAGAAACTTCAGGATGAACTCGACCACCGCATGAGTGTGGTGCGCAATGAAATTGCGCAGGAAATCGAGTTTGCACGCAGCTACGGCGATCTCTCTGAGAATGCTGAATATACTGAAGCAAAAAACAAACAGACGGAAAATGAAACTCGTATTGCCTACCTGCAGGATGAAATGTCCCGCCTGGAAGTGGTTCTGGATGAAGACATCACAACCGATTCAGTTTCCGTCGGCACCACTGTCACCGTCAAGAATCTCGACAAGAACAAAACCATTGTCTATTCCATCGTCGGTTCAAACGAATCCGATCCGTTCAACAACCGGATCTCCGATGAATGTGCTGTCGGACAGGCGCTTGCAGGACACAAGGTCGGCGATACAGTCGAGGTTGAGGTTCCTGTCGGCACGATTCATCTCGAGATTCTCGATATTTCACGCTGACCACTCTCTGAGAGGAGATTCACCATGGCAGATTATCCAGTCACTCCCCACACGCCCGAGCTCTCCGAACAGGAGATCATTCGCCGCCAGAAGCTCCAGGGACTGATCGACAGCGGCAAAAATCCCTACCTGATCACCCGGTACGGTGTCACCCACCATTCCCAGGAGATCATTCAGAACTTTGAGGCGCTCGAAGGACAGACCGTTTCCGTTGCCGGCCGCATGACGTCCCGGCGCGTGATGGGCAAAGCCAGCTTTGCCCATCTGCTCGACGGAGAAGGTGTCATTCAGTTCTATGTCCGCCGCGATGATGTCGGCGAAGAAGCCTACGCTGATTTCAAAAATGATGATATCGGCGATATCTTCGGCGTCACCGGTACGGTCTTCAAGACCAAGACGGGTGAAGTGTCCATCCATACCACGTCCCTGCAGCTCCTGACAAAGTCCCTGAAAGTGCTGCCCGAAAAATTCCACGGCCTGACCGATACCGATCTCCGTTATCGCCAGCGCTATGTGGACACGATTGTCAATCCCGAAGTCCGGGATGTGTTCCGCAAGAGAAGCGCGATCATCTCTGCAATCCGTGAATTCCTTGACGGACGCGGATTCCTTGAGGTGGATACCCCGGTTCTTCAGACGGTGGAAATCGGCGCCAGTGCCCGTCCGTTCCGGACCCATCACAATGCGCTGGACCTGGATATGTTCCTGAGGATTGAGACTGAGCTTTATCTCAAGCGTCTGATTGTCGGCGGTTTTGAGCGGGTCTACGAAGTCGGCCGCATCTTCCGCAATGAAGGCATGGACGCAACCCATAACCCGGAATTCACCTCCGTGGAAACCTATCAGGCTTTCTCCAATTACCACGAATGCATGGAAATGGTGGAGCAGATGTATGAATTCATCTGCATGAAAGCCCTGGGCACAACCGATGTGGAATATCAGGGCCAGATCATCCACATGAAGGCTCCCTGGAAGCGGATCACCATGGCTGACGCCGTGAAGGAAGCGTGCGGAGAGGATTACAGCACATGGACCTGTGATGAAGACGGCCATGCAGCCTGTGCCCGTCACAATGTCGAAGTCGAGAAGACCGACGGACGCGGCAAGTGCCTTGAAGCGCTCTTTGATGCCTTTGTCGAGGAAACGCTCGTGCAGCCGACCTTCATTCTGGATTATCCCGTGGAAATCTCACCGCTTGCAAAGCGCAAGCCTGAGAATCCGGATCTCACGGAACGGTTTGAATACTTCATTACCGGCCATGAGATGGGCAATGCTTTCTCTGAGCTGAACGATCCCATTGACCAGCGGCGCCGTTTTGAACTGCAGGCTGAAGCCCGCATCGCGCAGGGCGCTCATGCTGAAGTCGATGAAGACTTTGTCACCGCGCTGGAATACGGCATGCCGCCTACGGCCGGTCTTGGCTTTGGTGTCGACCGTCTGGTCATGCTTCTGACCAATTCTCCCACCATTCGCGATGTGCTGCTCTTCCCGACGATGAAGCCCGTCTGATCCAAGAATGCAGTAATGTCAAGGGTTTTCGGGGTTTCGGAAGACGCAGAAACAGCAATTTACCACAGTTTTACCACAGTACACTAAGATTTTCTCAGATAAAAGACACTGTTGCGAAAGCGGCGGTGTTCTTTTTATGCCCAAACCGTACTATGACCAAAGCTCCGAAGAGCTTCGAGGTTTTTGTCATAGCATGGACTTTTGCCATCCCGTAATCTATTCTAAGATAGAACTTCTAACTTAGATTAGAAAGCGGGATGGCTTTTTGTGTTTTTGGACCGCGTGGACCTCCAAGGCTGGTACGGATGCCCAGTACAGATCTGTAAACAACGGCAGCGATGAGCTGGTGGATGCCGCAGCGGTGGCCCGTTATGGCCGCATTGTCAAGACCCATGTCTTCGACAGCGTGAATGATCCAAACACGCTTCTTGAGAATGGTCAGCGGTTCCTGGCAAGCAACGTGAATGTACCGGTGACAATCACCGTGAAAGCGGTGGACATGCACCTGGTCGATCCGAATGCCAGCCCGATCTTTGTGGGGGATAAGGTTCATGTTACGTCCGTTCCCCATGGTATGCTTGACACGCTTACCTGCACCAAGATTGAGTACGATATGGAGAATCCCGCCAATAACACCTACACCTTTGGCACTCCGAAGCAGAGCCTGACCGAGCGTTATCGCAAAGATAAAGCAAAGCAGGACAGCGAGCAGAGTCATGGTGGCGGAGGAGGAGGCGGTGGCGGTGGTGGCGCCGGTGATGCTGCTTCCGAAGAAGCGCAGAAGAAGCTGGATGAATTCTTTGACGCATGGATCAATGTAGACAAAGAAGCCGCCCATATCGACCTTGGAACGCTCTACAAGAAATACGATCAGGACCGGCAGACGCTGGAATCCTCCTGCGGTATTTCGCTTGATGCTCCGACCGGCAACATCAACATCAAAACTCTGCGCAAAGAGTTTGATGATATGGGCCAGGTTCAGAAAGAACAGGCGGCCTATATCGACTTGCTCAACAACGAGCTTGGCGCTCGTATTGATCTGGTCGCTTCTCAGCATCAGACGTTGGCTGATCTGGAGTCTTCGCATTATGCGCAGTTGACGATCGTCACTAATGATCAGGAATCTAAGATCGCCGGCAATACTGAGAGCATTAAGAAGCTCGACGGCCAGATGACCGAATCCAGGACGAATATTACCCAGCTTTCCAATGATTTGCAGGCGCAGATCAATCTGGAGGCTGAGCATAAGAAATCGCTGGATAGTCAGATCACCACGACCAAGACCAGCATTCAGCAGGTTGCGAATGATCTGGCTGCACAAATCAAGTTAGAAGCAAGCCATAATTCCAGCCAGGGTACGAAAATAGCTGCTATTGAAGCGAAAGCAGATGCGAATGAATCAGCACTCACATTGAAGGCGGACAAGACCACCATCAATTCAAAAATTACCAAGATCGAAGGTCGTTTAGAGTCTGCTGAGGCTAATATTACGACGCTGACTGCTGATATGGCGAATGTTGAGACCTTGATTGCTAATAAGATTAGTGCCATCACACTTAGTTCTCTGATCGCGAAAGCAACCGTCATTCAGGCGTCGATTGCTATCTCTTCAGGTATCAGCATTAGCGCCCCATTGATCAGCGCTTCAACTTCTATGTCTGTTGGCGGAAAAGCTGTCGCAACCAAGGAGTACGTGGATGGTAAAATTCCAAGTTTGGATGGATACGCAACTCAGAAATGGGTTGAGGATAAGAAATACCTAACTGGTATTCCAGGAACATGCAATGCTTCTGTTGGGTTTTATGCGCCATATATTAGGGCAACTTCTGGTATGTCTGTTGGCGGAAAAGCTGTTGCAACTCAGGAATGGGTGACAAGTCAGCTTGCAAGCTATGCGAAATCAGATCATACGCATAGCGGTTATGCTTCCAGTACGCATAGCCATGCTTGGAGTTCTATCACTAATAAGCCGAGCAGTTTCACGCCTTCTTCTCATAAGCATAGTTTCAGCTTTAATATTGGACATGCCCACACTTATACCAAGCCGAGTAGTGGTGGCACCAGCGCGAATACTGGTGGTATGAGTAAGAATTATAATGTTAGTGGTAATACCGCTTCTAACTAAGGAGGTAGATTCATGCAGACTCTTTATGACTTCGGGATCGAAGTGCAGAAGATTCGGGAAGCAATCGATAGCATTGAAGTAAAAGGTGCTAAGAATGCTTCTTTGCTTACGTATGCTTATAGTAAGTGCAACGATATTATCAATTCGATCAATGAAGTGATTGAAAAAGAACAGAATACTCCTCCTAAGACCGATGATGAACTGTTCGAGGATCGTTACGGCGAGACCGACGAAACAATCATTATGGAGGAGGAAGGTGAAATGAATGGCGAGCCGGATTCAGGAACTGCTCCATGAGATCGAGATCGCCATTTATGGTGAACAGGTTCGTGGAGCAATCCATGATGCAATCGAGGAATGTTATACGGATGTTTCGACTGCGACCACTTCCTGTGATGCCGCTACCGCTTCCGCTAATCAGGCCGCATCCAATGCGAATAGTCAAACAGCTTTAGCGCAGACCGCAACCGCAAATGCCAACAGTGCCGCATCCGCTGCCAATACGGCGGCGGGTTCGGCTAACTCGGCAGCTCAGGCGGCAAATGATGCTGCTGATCGAGTTGATACCGCAATTACCAATGCGAATTCGGCAGCGACGAATGCGAATCAGAAGGCAACTGCGGCTAATACAGCTGCTACAGATGCGAATTCAGCAGCTGCCGCTGCAAATAGCGCTGCTGCTGCCGCTAACGCTGCTGCACAAACAGCTACTACCGCAGCCACTAATGCTAATACAAAGGCGTCTCTGGCTGATACTAAAGCTGGTTTAGCAGACACAGCTGCAACTTCGGCTAATGCTGCCGCGCAGACTGCTAATACTGCCGCAGGTACCGCTAATACCGCAACGATTAATGCAAATGCTGCAAGAGACGCGGCCAATAATGCCGCTTCTGCTGCAACCGCTGCGGCTACTCAGGCGAATACAGCTCGGGATGCGGCAAATACTGCTGCTTCCGGAGCGAACTCTGCCGCCTATGACGCAAATGCCGCAGCCGCAAGAGTTGAGAGCACTATTACGGCGGCTCAGAATGCTACAACTGCCGCCGATACAGCCACCTCTCAGGCGAATGCTGCCCGGGACGCAGCTAATGCGGCAGCTGCCGATGCCGACGCTGCAACAACAGCTGCCACCACTGCTACCACGCAAGCAAATGCGGCGAGAGATGCGGCAAATACTGCAACCACGAATGCTAATACAGCGCGGGACGCAGCAAATACCGCTGCTGGTAATGCGACTACTGCTACTTCCAATGCGATTACGGCTACAAGTGCAGCCAATACAGCCGCTTCAGCATGTGAAGCTGCTGCTGATAATGCTGATGCAAAGGCGCTCGCATGTCAGACTGCAACGACTAATGCTAATACAGCCATCAGTGACTGCAATACTGCTGTTCGGAATTGTGAGGATGCTGTAGATGCTATTGAAGAGACAAAATCCGATATGGAGACGTATCTCGCCGGAATGCCGGCAACCCTTCAGGCCATGTTCGAGGCGCTCGGCTTGTCGCTGGTGGATGGAAAACTCTGCACGAAGGTGGTGAGAGTCGATGAGTAATATTCAGGCTTTGCTTGCTCAGATCCTCTCCGCCGTATATGGCCGTGATGTTCGGCAGTCCATCCACGATGCCATCTCGCAGTGTTATACCGACGTGACCAATGCTGCCACGTCGGCAGATGCCGCGGCCGCCAACGCCAATTCCGCCGCTTCCAGCTCTGAAAGCCGCACTACAGCGGCGATCAGCACCATGCAGACCGACACCAATGCGGCGATCGGCAACTGTAATGCAGCTACCACGGCCGCGAATACGGCAGCCACTAATGCCAACACCAAGGCGAATGCGGCGAATACCGCTGCCACCAATGCGGACGCTTCCAAAGAGGCCTGTGATGCCGCGGTTGCCGCCATTCCCAGTCAGCTTGACGAAGCCATGGCGAATCTTGGTCTCACGATTCAAAATGGAAAACTTTGCGTCAAGGTTGAACGAACTACTTAATTTGCGGGGGGGGTAATGATAATTGGCAATCCCGAACCTCAACGATTTGCTTCAGGGTATCATCCGAGGAACGATCCAACCAAAGGATGTATTCCAGATGATTGCCGAAGTCGAATCAACCCCAACTCCTCAGCCACTCACCTGGGATGAGCCGGAAGAACGTAAGTTTGAATACGGCGTATCTCAGGGCGTTTTGTTTCTCCAGAGAGATGACGGTCGATATGAAGCGGGAATTCCGTGGAACGGGCTGATTAACATCAGCGATAATCCTGATGGAGCTGATCTCAACAAGATGTACGCCGATGGCATCTACTATGCCGGTATCCGCAGTGCCGAAGAGTATCACGCTGATATCGAAGCGTATACCTATCCGGACGAATTTGCCGAATGTGATGGCTCTAAACAGCCTGAACCCGGTATGACCGTCGGTCAGCAATCCAGACGGAAGTTCGCCTTATGCTGGCGCTCTGAGATCGGCAATGCGAATTCATCTTCCATCGGATACAAGATTCATGTGGCGTATGGATTGAGCGCGGCTACGACGGAGAAACCGCATGACACTGTCAACGATTCTCCGGAAGCTCAGACGTTTACCTGGAGTATGGACGGCACGCCTGTTCAGATTAACGGATTCAAGCCGACAGCGAAGCTGGAGTTTAATTCCACAAAACTGACAGCAGCCCGTATGGCAGTGGTAGAGGACCTTCTTTTCAGTAAGTCTTCCTCCGGACTTCCGCTTCCGAATGATCTTCTTAACATGTTGGAATATGCATTCGGAGAGCAAATCATCGGTCGCCAGCAGATCACCGGTGAGATTGACTATGTCAAAGATGGCGTTCTCTATCGTGGAGCAAATGCTCCTACGATTCTGCTCGGCGATGAATCCGAACTGGATGACCTGGCTCCTATCTGCAATCCTGGCTCTTTTGCCATGAATCAGGACATGTCACGTATGTGGCAGCTGGATGCAAATGAGACCTGGGTTCGCATGATTTGAGGAGGTGGCTGATCATGAAAAAGTAACATTGCCGTCTGCAAACTACACTACATGTTAGGAGGGTTACGACGAAATGGAAGTTGTAAACGCCAATCCCTATGGGATCAACATTATCGGTCGTCAGCAGACCAGTGGCGAAGTTGACTTCATCAAGGACGGTACTCTGAACCGTGGTGCAAACGCGCCTTCGGTGATGGTGACCGCTGAAGCTGATCTGGCTGAACTGACCGATATTTACACCCCCGGTACCGTGGCCTACACCGCAGGCTTCAAGGCCATGTGGCAGTTGAGCGCTGACGGAACTTGGGTTTCCATGATGTAAGGAGGGCAAGAGCTTATGGATGTAACAACTTTGGGCGCTGCTCTCGCCATCGCAAAATCGATTCCCGGTACTGCTGTTGGAGACGCGACTGCCGCCGCCAATCGGGCGGAGGCTGCTGCCGAATCTGTCGAGCAGTCCGCGGAATCCATCCAAGAATTCGAGAACACGGGTCTTGTCATGGTCAACGGCAAGCTCTGTGTGAAAGTTGAAAGGAGCTAAATGAAATGAGCACCATTACCAATGAACCGATTCTTCTGGATTCCACCGGTCAGGCGTTGCTTGACGAAATGAAGATTCAGTCCGGCCATCTGGCCATGATCGCCGAGGGCAGCCGCACGCAGGTCTATTCCTCCATGCGTCAGATCGCTGATCTGGTGCGCGGCGGCGACGTTGCCCGCAACACCAAGATGTTCCCCATCGGCGACCAGATCATCATGCCCTGGAAGGACATGGACGATTCCGCTCACAATACCGATGAAACTGCCTATCAGGTGGCCTGGGATATTGTGCATCATGGTGATGTCGAGCTGCGGGATGGCAGCATCGTTCCCGGTATGTTCATCCAGATGCATCTGTGCTCCGCATATGGCGTGCAGTTCAGCTATCAGGAAGCTTTCATGAACTGTCCCGATGGTCTGGCTGCCGGCACCTATCATGTCACCTTCAATAACAGCTGGGGCAGCAACGGCGCTGATGCCGGTACGAGCTGGCAGTTTACCCTTACTCAGGCTGTGCCCGCTGGCGGCCGTTTGAGCGGCTTTGAAGGCCTGCCGGATCAGGCGCCTTCCGCGTGGCGCGTCAAGAGCTGGGCTTCTGCCGCGGCTACCAATCCCATCGAAACCGTGACCGTTTCTTCCGGGGAAGGCGGCACGAGCCTTGGCAGCATGAACCTGACTACTGCGAGCGGTGACGGCCTCAACTGTATGCAGCGCGTTGGCTACGGCAGTAACCGTTGGGCTACTTCTGCTCTGCGTCAGTACCTCAACAAATCCGGCGCGAACTGGTGGGCAAGCCAGACGGACTTCGACATCAGGCCGGATCAGTACAATAAGCAGGGCTTCATGACTGGCTTCGACGCCGAGTTCCTGAACGCCATCAAGCCCATCAAGGTGACCACCGCGTTGAACACTGTTGAAGGTTACGAGAACGCTACAGAAGATACTTTCGATACCTTCTTCGTTCCTTCGCTTCAGCAGATGAACGTGATGCCGCAGCTGGCCAATGTTGAAGGCGATGTCTTTGAGTATTGGCGTGCCCGCCTGGGTAAGAGCACCTACGTTGGCACGGGTTCCAGCAACGTCTTCGATGCCTTCAAGATCCCGGCCCTCAATGCCAATTCGGCGCAGTCCGTGCGTTTGCGGAGTGCTTATCGTGGCGGTGCGCTTAGTCCGTGGAGTGTGATTTCTTCGGGCTATGTCGGCACCACCACCGCCAGCTACGCGCTTCGTTTCTCCCCGGTTTGTGTCATCTGCTAATCACCCCATCCGGGCGGAACGCCCGCCTCATAAGGCTCCGCCCGGAATCTCTTTCAACAATTCAAAATGGAGGTAAAACACTGTGTTCCAGTATGTGAAGAATACCATGGGCATCGCCGAAAAGCAGGCGCTTGAGGTGGCCGGCATGGAAATCAACGATCAGGCGTCTGAGCAGGAAAAGCAGGCCGCCAAGCTGGATTACATCGCCATGATGGCGGACATCGACCTCTCTGATCTCGACGATGAAGACGAGGAGGGCATGAATTATGCGGAGTAAGAAGTTCGCTCTGGTGAAGAAATACTACGATAAGGGCCTGTGGTCCAAGCGCATGGTGCATGACGCCGTGGAGAAGGAATGGATCACCGCCGAGGAATACGAAATGATCGTCGGCGAGCCCTATGTGGTTGAGGAATAATGTCTGTAACCGTTGATCAGCGTGAGGAAGGCAAGTTCTCGCTGGCTGTAAAGGCCGAGTTTCTGGCCAGCTACACCCTGGAGATCACTGCCAATGAAAACGTGTTCCTGCCTGAATACAGGAAAGGGCTGACGGACGACATTGTCGAAACCGCGAAGAACATCTACCTGGGTATCCGGGAAGCAAATGATGTGACCGTCCGCATAGGCACTGTATTCCACCTACAGGATTATACGGATCGAAACAAATTGCAAAGGGAGGCGCTGCGTAACTGCAAGCGCCTTCTTTATTTGATCGACCTGGCTCATCGGCGGTTCCATCTGAGCAGCAAGCGGGTGAAATACTGGGGTAAGCTCGTCAAGAATGTGAAAGACCGCGTACACGGCTGGATCGATGACGACACCGAGCGGTACATGCCCCGCTGATGAATTATGCTAACCCTATTTTGGCTGTAGGCTGAGCGCAGAACGTGCGTTTGCGGAGTGCTAATCGTGGCAATGCGAATAATACGTGGAATGTGAATTCTTCGGGCTATGTCAACAACAACAACGCCAGCAACGCGAATCGTTTCTCCCCGGATTGTGCCGCTTAGAAAATCTCATGGCCGGGCCATAGGTTCGGCGCATTTTCAATCTGACACAAGGAGCCGAATGCCATGCGTGTTTACGCTAAACAATACGAAGGAGATGGTTCTATCCTATGCGGGATAGTGAACCTGTAAACTCCGGAGACCTCTCGAAGGATGTCAGCGATCACATAGATGAGTTCGAGAGTGTAGCAGGCTTTGAGGCGCTAAGCAGATCCACGCTCAAGTGTATCAAGGGCGTGCTCTGGAAGGATACACCGGCGCACTACTATCTGAACAACATCGAAGAGAACCTTGTGCTTTAACGCCAGCTTCAAAATGGAAAGTACAAGCAGAAGAAACCCAAGAAATTCAAGGTTTATTACCCCAAGGAGCGCGATATCGTCAGCGTGCACTTCCGGGATCGTGTGTTTCAGAGAAGCCTGAACGACAATATCCTGTATCCGAAGATCAGCCGCAGCTTTATCTACGACAATATGGCCTGCCAGAAAGGCAAAGGCCCTGATTTGGCGCGGGAAAGGCTGAAATGCTTCTTGCAGAGGTTCTACAGGAAGCACGGCACGCAGGGTTATGTGCTCAAGTGTGACATTAAGGGTTACTACCCGAACATGTCCCACAAGGTTGTGAAGGATTGCTTTCACAAGGTCATCGACGGATGGACGTATAAGCAAGCGGTCTGCATTCTGGACGGTCAGTATGACCACGAGATCGGTTTCAATCCCGGCAGCCAGATGATCCAGATCGCCGGCATCGGTATCCTGAACGCCTTGGATCACTTCATCAAGGAAGAACTGCATATCAAGCATTACATCCGGTATATGGATGACTTTATTCTCATCCACGAGGATAAACAGTATCTGCTTGAATGCCAGGTTCGCATCGCTCAGATGCTTCAAAGCCTGGAATGTCAGTTCAACACCAAGAAAACCGGCATAACCACGCTATCCGACGGAATTCTGTTTCTTGGTTTCCATTACCGGCTCACCCGAACTGGCAAGGTCATCATGACGCTGAATTCCGGCAACATCAAGCATGAGCGAAAGAAACTGTGCAAGCTGGTTCACCTCGCCAAGAAAGGTCTTCGGACTAAGGAGAAGGTGGACGAGTGCTACAGGGACTGGAAGAATCATGCGGCCAAAGGCAACAGCAAACAGCTGCTGCAAAGAATGGACGAATACTACAGGAGCCTGTGGAAGGATGGTGATGGATCAGATGGGAAAGATTGCTGACATCAGCAAATGGCAAGGGAACGTCAACTGGTCTGAAGCCGCGAAAGAACTCGATCTGGTGATCCTGCGGGCAAGCTGCGGAACCAGCGAAGACATCAAGTATGAGCGTAACGTGAATGCCTGTATCGAGAACAGTATTCCCTTCGGCGCTTATCACTATGTAAAGGCCGGTACGGCAGCGGATGCGGTCAAGGAAGCGCAGATCTTCCTCAAGGTAACCGCCGCGAAGAAGCGCAAGCCCGCCTTTTACATCGCCGATATCGAGTATGAGGCCCAGACAAAAACCACGACCGAGGCCGTATGCGTCGCCTTCCTACAGGCGCTTCGCGATGGGGGATGCGAGAAGATCGGTCTCTACATCAACACCCGCTACAACTGGGCCGGTAAGGCCATCGGTATGTGCGACATCATGTGGATTCCTCATTGGGGAAAGAACGATGGCAATGTTCCGGACGACAAGTACAAGTCCAGTCATCCTCACGACCTTTGGCAGTACACCAGCAAGGGCTCTTTGGCCGGCGTCAGTGGCAGAGTCGATCTGAATCTGCTGACCGGCACCAAGCCTCTGAGCTACTTCGTTGGCTCCGGTCAAAATGGAGAAGAAAAACTGAAGAAGGAGAACCCCATGTTCACTAATCTGGAATTTGCGGCTTTCTGCCTGGCTGTGTACGCCGCAAAGTGGGTGTACTGGTACGGTACTTGCGGCTACAAGTGCACGACCAGCCGCTACAACAGCAAAAAGAACCAGTATCCGGCGCACTATACTGCCGCCAGGGAAAGCGGATATAAGAAGGACATTGCCGAAGGCCGTATGTGCGCCGACTGCGTTGGCCTCATCAAAGCTTTCTTCTGGCTCAGCGGCAAGCTGGACGGCACCAGCAAGTATGGCGCCAATAACTGTCCGGATGTCAGCGCCAATGGCATGTACAAGAAGTGCGTCAAAACCGGGCCGATTTCTACGATCCCGGATATTCCCGGTCTGATCGTCTGGAAGAGCGGCCACATCGGCGTATATGTCGGCGATGGCTATACAGTTGAGATGAAGGGCTTCAACTATGACTGCGTAAAGGCCAAGGTCACTGCCGATAAATGGACCAACTGGGGCCAGCTGCCCGCCTCGATGCTGAATTACGTGAGCGGAGAGGTCGCGGGCGTTGTCTTTAAGCTTGGGGACCGCACGCTGGCCAAGGGTGATAAGGGCGAAGACGTTACCGAACTTCAGGAGATCCTCGTGGGGCTCGGGTACAATCTCGGTACTTATGGCACGGCCAAGAATGGCGTCGATGGTGACTTCGGAACCAAGACCCTGAACGCCGTCAAGACTTTCCAGACCGCAAATGGTCTGACCGTCAACGGAACAGTGGATGCCGCTACCGTCAAGGCTTTGAAACCGGCTGTTGAGCCGGAACCCGCTCCCACTCCTGTTGAAGAACAGCCCACCTTCGCGGTCGGCACCAAGATCGTGGAGATTACGACCGGTTCCGTGAACGCCCGTATCGGTGATTCGCAGAAGTACGATACCACCGGCTATGTGCAGAAGGGGGATAAGTTTGAGTGGGTCGCTACGTCTCCCACGACTGGCTGGCACGCTATCCGTATGGAGAAGCGGATCTGTTGGGTATCTCCCAACTATTCTAAGGTCGTGGTGGTGTGATCAGCATGAGCGAAGCAGTTATCGTAGCATTGATCACCGGCGTATTTGCCGTTATCGCCCAACTCCTTATCGCCAAGCAGTCCAACAAAGAGCTCTATGCCAAGCTGGACAAGGAATCTGAACTGTCTGATGCCAGGCTTGATGCAAAGCTGGAAAAGCATCAGGCAGTCACGGATACCAAAATTGAAGAGCTTACACGGGAAGTCCGGGAGCATAATAACTTCGCTCGCAGGGTTCCCGTGCTCGAAGAAAAGGTTGCGAACCTGGAAAAGAAAGGATGATTGACCATGCTTAGCAACAAGACCTACGATGTCCTCAAGTGGATCGCTCAGTATCTGCTTCCTGCCCTGGGAACGCTCTATTTCGCCCTGGCGGGCATCTGGAACTTTCCCTACGGTGAACAGGTGGTCGGTACGATTACCGCCGTAGACACCTTCCTTGGTGTCATCCTGGGCATCTCCACCGCGCAGTACAAGAAGGAAAATGAGCTTCTGAACGGCGACGACTAAATGACATTTTCGAGGGGAAGGTGCTCGTCTACGCGGCGGGCACTTTCCCTTTTGGTTTTTCTTGACTTGGAGGTGAATTTGTGGAAATTAAGATCCCTATCTGTGAAAAGTACGTCCTTTCCGTCGAGGAGGCGGCGTTATATTTTCATATCGGCGTAAACCGGCTCCGCAAGCTGATCAGCCAGCATAAAACTGCCGACTGGGTCTTGTGGAACCAGACGCATGCCCAGATCAAACGAAAAAAGTTTGAACAGTTCATCGATTCTTTGAATACACTCTGAAAAAAATCAGTGCCGCGGCGGTTGAGAAATCGGTCGCGATATGTTATACTATCTGCGTCTGAGAATTTCTTAATGGTGCCGTGGCTCGCGTAAGGAGGCAGCCATGACAACGAAAAGAAAGGATACCAAAGGAAGAATCCTGAGGGACGGGGAAATTCAGAAGGCAGACGGACGCTACGAATACAGATACTATGACGTGAACAACTGCCGGAGAAGTATCTATTCGTGGAGGCTTACGGAGACGGATGTCGCACCCGAAGGTAAACGCGATTGCCAAAGCCTGAGGGAGATGGAACGTCAGCTGATTCGGGATGTGCAGGACGGCCTGCTTACGCAGCAGAAAGTCACGCTCAACAGCCGGTGGGATGACTACATCAACAATAAGCCAGAACTCAAGCAATCCACACGCACCAATTATCGATACATGTACGATAAGTACGTGCGGAACGAGATCGGCAACATGGCCATGGCATCCATCAAGTTTACCACCATGAAGAAATTCTTCAACCACTTGCTTCACGACATAGGATTCAAGCCGAACAGCGTCGAAATTGTACACACGATCCTTCATCCGGTGTTTACCATCGCCATGCGGGACGGACTGATCCGTATCAATCCGACAGATGGCATTATGGCCGATCTCAAGCGCTCCAACGACTGGGAAAAGCCAAAGCGCCATGCGTTGACCGAGGAGCAGCAGCGGGCCTTTATGGCCTTTGTGGAAACCAGCAAGCAATACAGTCATTGGAATCCGCTGTTTGCGTGCTTACTCGGGACTGGATGCCGTGTTGGCGAAATGTTGGGGCTCAGGTGGGAAGATGTACTCTGGAAGGAGAACGTCATCTCCATCAACCACAACCTGATCTACCGCTTGCAGGATAGCGGCAAGGTGGAGTTCCATATCACCACGCCGAAGACTCGCAATGGCATTCGCGTGATCCCGATGTTCCAGAACGTTCGCCGCGAGCTTCAAAATGAGTACATGCGACAGGAGAAGACTGGCTTTTGCGAGGATGAAGTGGACGGTTATACTGGATTCATCTGGCAAAACCGCTTCGGAACGGTACTTGGGCCGCATCTGGTCAATCGCGCCATTGCCCGGATCGTGGAAGACCATAACGCGATGGAGATGGAAACCGCCAAGTCGGAGAATCGCGAACCGCTGATCATTCCAAAGTTCAGCGTTCACCAGCTTCGCCACACATTCTGCACCAGGCTGTGTGAGAACGAGACGGACTTGAAGCTGATCCAGGAGATCATGGGCCACGCAGATATTTCCACCACGATGGATGTGTACAATGAGTCGAACACGGAGCGCAAGAAGGCAAGCTTCGCAAGGCTCGAAAGTTTGACCGATATTTTCTGAGTTTACCACAGAATTTACCACAGATACCCGTGAGGATACGTGGCATTATGTGGCATTACATGCAAGAAATGGGATGATATTTAGTGAAAAACGCACAAAATCGGCCCTTTTCCGAAGTGAATTTACTAATCCCCACCATGAAGCCGCTGAACAAGTAAGCATCGGGCAGCCTCCTGGCTGCCCGTATTGATTATCGATTCTGTGCTGAGGTGATGTCTGTGAAAACACCCATCAATAAGAAAACGCTGTCCCAGCATTTTCAGTATTCCTGGTGGATGTATGTTCTTTCTGCCCTCCTTTGTTTCTTCCTGTGGGATCTCATGTATACCGTCACAGCTCCGCGCACGCCCGACAGTGAAAAGCTGGAACTGTACATTTATGCCTACGGGGAATCGGAAGCAGTGGATGCCTATCTGGAGAAAGTCCATACCACCGAGATGTCCGATGTCACAGAAATGACCGCACAGTATATCCTGCCCGATGAGTCCAGCGGTCTGATGGTTCTGGCCACGCGCATCATGGCAGGTGAAGGCGATCTCTATCTGCTGCCCCGGGATTCCTTCCAGTCGTATGCATCCCAGGGACTCTTTGTCGCGCTGGATGAACTGGACGGCATTCAGGAAATGTTCGAAGCAGCCGGCATCAACATCGAAAGAGGCTGGCGTAAAAATCAGGATACCAATGAACGTCATCTCTACGGTCTGCCCACATCTTCCCTGAATATGATTCCTTCCTGGACCTATTCGACGTCCTCGGAAATGTACCTCACCGTCCGCGTCTATAACGGGAATGATGAAAATGCAGAGAAACTGCTGCGCATTATGCTCAGGGACAGTATGCCTGCTGTTTCACAGGAGAACGAAGCCGGCGGCAGCATATAACGGCCGCTGGCTGCACCTGAAAACCTGCCGCGCTGCGGCAGGTTTTCCCATACTCCCCACACAGCCGTCCTCACAGACAGCATCCATTCAATTCAAAGAAAGGGACATTGGACATGCCCGAAAGAAAGCAGAAGTTTTACGCAGTCCGCAAAGGACGCACAACCGGAATCCTGATGACCTGGAAGGAATGTCAGGCTGCGACGACGCACTTTCCCGGTGCTGAGTTCAAATCCTTTCCCACCCGGGAAGAGGCAGAAGCGTTTCTCAACAGGACCTACGTCCTCGGGATCGACACGCCCAAGACAGACACTCCGGTTCTGGATATCTATGTGGACGGAAGCTATCACATCCGCAGGCATATTTATGGCTGGGGCGTGGTGATTCTCAACGGTGACCCGCCCGAGACGCTCTGCGGAAGCGGCGATGAAGCAGATTACCTGATGGCGAGAAATGTAGCCGGCGAAGTCTTTGCCTCTCTCCACGCCATGCAGTGGGCCGTCGAGCACGGCTATTCCAGCATCCGTATTTTTTATGATTATGAGGGGATCTGCAAATGGGCAACCGGCGACTGGAAAACCAATACCCCAATCTCCATCATGTACGCGAATACGGTTCGGGAAAACTATTCTCAGAAACTGCATGTCACCTTTGAAAAAGTCGAAGCGCACACCGGTGTCCGCTACAATGAACTCGCCGATCAGGTCGCCAAATCCGCAGTCGGCATGTGATCTCAGCATCCCAGGAATCACAAAATCCCGCATATTGCAGTGCATGCTGCGCCATGCGGGATTTTTTTTGTTCCGTTTTCTTCATGTGCTTGACGAATAAACCTTCGTTGCCTATACTTTTTCCGTCCATTTTCTGGACTATCCACAGAACGGCAAGGGGCTGGATCTATGCAGACTAAATTTATCTTCGTAACCGGTGGTGTTGTTTCTTCACTTGGCAAAGGAATCACCGCAGCGTCCCTGGGACGGCTGCTGAAATGCCGCGGGCTTCGTGTTTTCAACCAGAAATTTGATCCCTATATCAACGTCGATCCCGGCACGATGAATCCGTATCAGCACGGTGAAGTCTTTGTCACCGATGACGGTGCTGAAACCGATCTGGACCTCGGCCATTACGAGCGCTTTATCGATGAGAATCTGACACAGGCCTGCAACGTCACATCCGGCCGCGTCTATCAGACCGTCATTGAAAGGGAGCGGCGTGGTGAATACCTCGGCGCAACCATTCAGGTCATCCCTCATATCACCAATGAAATCAAGCGCAATATTCTTCTGGTTTCCCGCCAGCAGAATGCCCCGGATGTGGTCATCACGGAAATCGGCGGCACCGTCGGCGATATTGAGTCCCTTCCCTTCATGGAGGCCATCCGTCAGATGCGCACCGAAGTCGGCTGGGAAAACAGCCTGTATATTCACGTGACGCTGGTCCCCTATCTCAGTGCTTCCGGAGAACTCAAGAGCAAACCCACACAGAATTCCGTCAAGGAACTCAATGGAATCGGCATCTCCCCTGACATTCTTGTCTGTCGCTGCGACCATACCCTCCCGGCCGATCTGAGAGAAAAAATCAGTCAGTACTGCAATCTGACGCCTGACCGTATTTTTGAAAACCAGAACGCCCAGAGCATTTATGAAGTGCCGCTCCTGCTCCATGAAGAAGGCCTGGACAGCAAGGTCTGTGAACTGCTTGGGCTTCCCAACAATCACTGTGACCTGACTGAATGGAAGAACATGGTGTACCGACAGCTGCATCCCACCCGGGAGGTCACCATTGCCCTGGTCGGCAAGTATGTCGAACTTCCCGATGCCTATCTGAGCATCGTTGAGGCCCTGACGCACGGCGGCATTGCCAATCAGGCAAAAGTCCATATCCGCTGGATCCAGTCTGCAGATGTCACGCAGGAAAACATTGCCGAAAAAGTGGCAGGCTGCGACGGCATTCTGGTGCCCGGCGGTTTCGGTTCACGCGGACTGGAAGGCAAAATGATCGCAGTACAGTATGCCCGTGAGAAGAACATTCCGTTCCTCGGCATCTGCCTGGGCATGCAGATGGCAGTGATCGAATACGCCCGCCATGTCCTGCATCTTCCCGATGCAAACACAACCGAAATGGATCCGCACACCAACCATCCCGTCATTGCGCTGATGGAAGACCAGGACCTCGGAAATCTCGGGCATACCATGCGTCTGGGCAAATACCGCTGCGAACTGTTCCCCGGTACCAACAGCTATAAGGCATACGGCACACAGTCCATTGAAGAGCGTCATCGCCATCGCTATGAATTCAACAATGAGTATCGTCAGCGTTTCATGGACGGCGGGATGACCGTTGCAGGCGTCAACCCGGACCGCAATCTGGTCGAAATTGTTGAAATCCCTGATCATCCGTGGTTTGTGGCCGTTCAGTTCCATCCGGAGCTCAAGAGCCGTCCCAATCGGCCGCATCCTCTGTTCCGGGATTTTGTTACTGCCTCTCTCAACCACGCCGACAAGGCCGAACAGTAAACATCCTTCACAGCAGAAGTCCAGCGGCTTCTGCTGTTTTTTGCTGCTCAATTTGACATTTACAGGGGATCATGATATAGTCAGCCGCGGTCACATTGGCCTGTTTTCTGTTGCCTGTCAATAAAAGTGCAGTGTCTATCCTTCATTGCCTGCTCCCGGCATCATGCACTGTTTTGCCTATGGGGGGTATTATCATTAGTTGATTGGAGACCATTCCGCATGAAGCTGCTCACCCTTCTGGTTCCCTGCTACAATTCGCAGGATTATATGGAAAAATGCATCCAGACTCTGCTTCCCGGCGGTGAAGAGGTGGATATTCTCATTGTCGATGACGGTTCACATGACAGAACCGGAGAGATTGCAGATACCTTCGCCAGCGAATATCCCGATCGTGTGCGTGTCATTCATCAGGAAAACGGCGGTCATGGAGCAGGGCTGAACACGGGCATCGCCAATGCACAGGGCCTGTATTTCAAGACGGTGGATTCCGATGACCGCCTCGATCCGGATGCCCTTCGGAGCCTGCTGAACCTCATTCGTTCCTACGCCGGTTCGGATACGGTCCCGGATCTCATCGTCAATGATTATGTCTATGACACTGCAGAAAAAAAAGCCGTCTTCGGCGTGACCTATCACCATGTCATGAAGCCCGGACACCTGATGACATGGGAGACCGTCCGGCATTTCCCTGTCTGGAAACAGTTCATGATCCATTCCCTGACCTACCGCACGGGGATGCTGAGGGATATGAAGCTTGTTCTTCCTGTACATACGTTCTATGAAGACAACATCTATATTTACCGTCCTCTGCCCTGGGTGAAAACCATTGCCTACCTTCACGAACCGCTCTACGGCTATTTTATCGGACGACCGGACCAGTCCGTTCATGACGATGTCATCCTGCGGCGTCTTGACCAGTGTACTTCCATCGCAGAACAGATGATCACCAGTTATACGCTCGAAGAGCTGAACAAACTACCCCGTCATCTGCGCACTTATATGCTCAATAATGCCTCCGGTCAGCTGTTCACCACCTCTGCCCTTCAGTTCATCGATGGTCACGAACGCGGCGAAAAGCTGAATCAGCATATGTGGCAGACCATTTTTGATTATGATCCTGCGCTGTACAAGGCACTGCGCCATAATCCGCTCGGCATGACCACAGTGCTCCCGGGAAAGCTTGGCAGAAAGCTTCTGGTCTGGGCCTACCGCATCGGCCGGCGGGCTATCCAGTTCTCGTAAGCCGGCTGCGCCATAAGAAAAAGCACCGCGAGGTGCTTTTTCTTATGGCAGAGGTACATCGAACCGGCGCAGTTTTTCAAGAATCTGCTCCATCTCCTTCGGCTCCTCTTCATGGGCATCCATCTGCCGTCTGATCGACTGCAGTTCCTGATCCGTCCGGGCAATCACCTCGGCACAGTTTTCCAGGCGCTCAAGCAGCGCATGATTGTCCAGATTTTTCTTGTACCGGATTTCATGCTCCAGGGAAGCCCAGAAATCCATGCCAATGGTTCTCAGCTGAATCTCAACTTTCGTCTTGCGCATGCCGCCCGGAAGAAATACAGGAACCTGCACAATCAGATGAAGGCTCCGGTACCCGCTCTTTTTGGGAGAAAGAATGTAATCCTTGCGTTCCAGAATCTGAATATCTTCATGTTCTGCAAGCAGCTGTTCCACGGTATAAATATCGTCCACATATCCGCAGATCACACGGACACCGGCAAGATCAGAAATATACCGTTCCATATTTTCAGTTGTGGGTTCAATACCGCGTTTGGCCATTTTTTCCAGTATGCTCGACTGGCTCTTCAGACGGGTCTGAATGCTGTGGATCGGATCCCGGTTATGAGTCATTTTGAATTCTGTATCCAGAATCTCCAGCTTCGTTTTGACGATTTTCATCGCTGAAGATGCGGCAAACATCAGCTGTTTATAATCCAGCATGACATCCAGTACATTGTTGGCTCCCTTCAGGAGCATCTGCATCAGTCTCGGATCCTGGAGCTGGTCCATGACCTCCGTATCTTTCCAGAGTTTCAGATCCATATTTCCTTCAGATTGTTCCATGGTTCCCTGCCCTTTCATTATCTGCAGACTGCCTCAAGAAAACCCGGAAGAAGGAAGGCAATCAGGTCGGAATAGAATCCCCGGCCAGCAATCATGGCCGTCTTTTTTGACTCCGCCGCCGCGATCAGCAATTCGGTCAGCCATCGGCCCAGGCCTGAGCGGCCTCTGCGCCTGTACGGAATCATCGCTGCAGGTTTCAGTAAAGCAAGTGACTGCTCTTTCTGCATTTCTTTCATTTTGCAGACTCCTTTCCTGCTCTTACTGTGCCTATTGTACTCTTCGAATGTGAACATCGCATGAACACAGGATGAAAACCGTCTGTTATTCACCGTATAGGACATGTTTTCAGTCCAGATCGAAAATACCGCCTTCCAGTGCGCTGCGTGCCGCCAGGATATACCGGCTTGTATCCAGCGGATCCACCCCGCGCCGCGGGCATTCTTTGCCCAGCTCTTTCGGGCAGGGCTCATATCCATGCAGGCAGACACTCATTCCGCCGCGTCCGCCCGTCACCGAAGCGAGCGTCGTCGCATAGTCCATGCTTTCAGCCAGTGGAACCAGGGCTGTAAGCGTCACACGTTCAGCATCGGCCTGTGTGTCCGTCACACTGCCGCGCATTCCGGCGACATCACTCATGACACGCCCCACACATTCCGGCGGCAGAAGGAATCGGATTTCCAGAATCGGTTCAAGCAGCACACTGCCACCACGCCGCAGTCCATCCTGAATAGCCCACGGAGTGGCGACAATAAAGTCCAGCGGATGCGTATGAAACTGATGATGATTCCCATCCACCAGCACGATATCCAGGTCTGTCACCGGCCATCCCAGGCGTCCCTGTTTGAGTGCCAGCGGCAGGGCCTGTTCAATCTGATGCTGATATCCATCTGCAATCAGTCTGGATGGCACTTCGCTGTGATAGCGGATCCCGCTTCCGCGCTTTGCCGGGCTGATTTCAAACTTCATCACAGCCCAGCACGGTTTGGGCATGGTATAGGCCGCAAATCCGATCGACGGCTGTGCAATGGTTTCCCTGTACATGACCGCCGGTTTGGAAAAACGGACTTTCAGGTGATAGCGTGACAGCAGAATATCCTCCAGGATTTCCTGCTGAATGGTCCCCATCACATGAAACCGCAGTTCTCCCAGCGATCTGGAATATTCTGCCTGGAGCAGCGGATCTTCCTCTGAAAGCTCATCCGCTGCTTTTCTCAGCGCCTCCATCTGTCCGGGATCTTCCGGCTCGGCCTTGACCATCAGAAGCGGCGTGCGGAATGCTCCCGGCCGGATGCGTCTGGGAAGGTCTTCCTCATCTCCGAGTATGTGCCCGACCTTCAGGTGTCCAAGCCCGTAGAGAATACCGATTTCCCCGGCCTTCAGCACACCTGTATCCCTGCCGTCCACATCGCGGATCTGGCTGATTTTCTGTGCTACCACGGCACGTTCTCCGGTTGCCGGATCCAGCCTTCCGGGCAGGTCCACGCTCTGCCTTGCGCTGAGTGTTCCGCCGTATAAACGCACCCACAGCCCCCTTCCGAGGATCTTGTCCTGCGCACTGGCAAACACGACACCGCTCAGTCGAAGTGCATCCGAAGGCGGGGGTGGCAGACAGGTGATCACGCAGTCGAGTACATCTTCTATGCCTTTTCCCTGAAGCGCGGAGCCGGTAAGGACAGGAAATGCTTTTCCCTCCAGGGCAAACGCTGTAAACCGGGCCCGTATTTCCGCCTCAGGGATGCTCTCCCCATCCATATACCGCTGCATGATTTCCTCATCCAGGTCGGCTACGGTTTCCAGCATGGCTTCCTCGTCTGTAAGCAGGACTGCATGCGGAGACAATCGCCTGTGGATCTGCCGGAGCACGTTCTGCGCATCCGCGCCGGGCCTGTCCATTTTGTTGAGGAAAAGAACGGTCGGCATCCCATTGCGGATGAACGTCTCAAAAAGCAGTTCTGTCTGAGGCTGTACGCCCTCTACGCCGCAGATCACCAGCACTGCGCCGTCCAGAGCCCACATGGATTCCTCAATCTCCGCAGAAAAATCGGTGTGCCCGGGCGTGTCAATCAGGTTCAGGCAGAACCCCTTCCAGTTCAAACGCACACAGCTGGCTTTCACAGAAATACCTCTTCTGCGCTCCACTTCCAGCGAATCCGTATGTGCCGTGCCGCGGTCCACACTTCCCAGTGTCCGAATGGTGCCTGCCTTGAGCAGCATCTGCTCTGAAAGCGTCGTTTTTCCCGCATCAACATGGGCAAAAATGCCAATATTTCTCAGTTTCTCCATTGTAACCTCTCCGGAACCGGCTGGGCCGGGGTCCATCTCTTGCATTCCATTCAATCCTGAGTATAATAAAGACGGATATTGACTATATCATATATGCAATAAGAAAGGGTGTCAAATCATGAAAAAGTATCTTGCAGAGTGCCTGGGAACCTTTGTGCTCGTCTTCTTTGCATGCGGCACTGCAGCTGCCCTGGGATGCAGCGGTTCAGAAGTGAATGCCGCCTATCTGCTCACAGCACTTGCCTTCGGCCTGGTCATCGTCGCCATGGCCTACTCCATCGGACACGTATCCGGATGTCATATCAACCCTGCTGTATCCATCGCCATGCTGGTTGCAGGGAAAATGACCCTGAAAGACTTTATCGGATATGTCGTCGCGCAGTTCGCCGGTGCAACCATCGGTGCAGCTGCCCTGCGCGGTGTCCTCGGACCGGAAAGCGGCCTGGGAACCAACGGGCTCTATCAGGGCAATATCGGTGCCTCTCTGATTATCGAGATCGTCCTGACGTTTGTCTTTGTGTTCGCCATTCTTGGCGTGACCTCCAAGGAAAAGGATTCCTCCGTATCCGGGCTGGTCATTGGCCTGACCCTGGTGCTTGTTCACATCCTGGGCATCCATTTCACCGGAACCTCTGTCAATCCCGCCCGTTCCTTTGGTCCTGCCCTGTTTGTCGGCGGTGATGCGCTTGCCAGCGTATGGGTCTTTGTTCTGGCTCCGCTCGTCGGTGGTGTTCTGGCCGCACTTGTATGGAAAGCACTCTCCGCAGAAGATTAATCATCCCGCTGCCTGATGGTCGCCGCATCCGCTGATGCGGCGTTTTCTTTTTCTCTCAGCAGATGTTGTTTCGACGCACTGCAGTGCATTTCCTTTTTCCCGCCCGGACGCAAAAAGGCCTGCATGCGGAAGCATGAAGAAAAGGATCTGCCGTTTCCGGCAGATCCGGTTCAGTCACTGAAAGCGCTGATTCGCATAGTCCAATACAGGCATGCCGTCTTTCCATGAGACGTCCATGATGTAGCAGTGCCGGTTGGGATCGTAGAGCGGATCGCCCAGAATCTCATCATACGGCCGGGCATGATAAGCCATGCATGTTTTTCCGCTTTCATCCGTAAAGAAAGTATTGTGTCCCGGACCGTACAGCCCTTTTGCTGCATCCGTCATCAGAACCGGCTGGTTCAGTTTGTGCCACACAGAAATATCCATGAGGTCCGCCCCTTTGTCGGCCCAGAGGAGACCCATGCAGTATGAAGGCCCGGTATCACTGGCTGAGAACGTCAGGAAGATCCGGTCATCACCTTCAAGGAATGCAGGTCTTTCATTGACCCAGAATCCATGACGTTCCCAGGCATAGCTCGGCGTCGTCAGAAGCATTTGCGGCGTCTCCATGGTCAGCGGGTCCTTCATGCGAGCTATATACAGATTGGATATCTTTTTCCCGACACTCACTTTTTCCGCCCAGACGCAGTAGAGAGAGCCGCCTGTTTCAAAAACAGTCATGTCCAGAGAAAAGTCCACGAACGTGAAAGGATCCGCACACTGAACCTTTCCCGCTTCATGCCATGGGTCAGACAGAGGATCCTGACCGTCACAGACCAGCACCCAGGGCCTGATTTCCCATACATCGTCCCGTTCACCGGCTGCAAAATAGATATACCATTTACCCTGAATGTAATGGATTTCCGGTGCCCAGATATGCCAGCTCATCACGCCGGACGTATGCCGGTGCCAGATTTCCTTCTCTTCGGCGGTACGCAGTCCTTCCAGCGAGTCTGCTTTTCTGAGCACGATCCCGTCATATTCCGGAACAGAAGCCGTGAAATAGAAGCTGTTTTCTTCATGCAGAATATACGGGTCTGCCCGCTGTGCAATAAACGGTGTGTTCCACGATGTCGCTGCATAATTTGAACTGTTCACTTGATGTCCTCCGTTTTTTTCTGCCGGAATTGCATCTGTCGATGTACCGTCTGAAACGATTTGCCTGACTGCATCTTCCCATGGTTTATCCGGCTGGCCGCTTTTGTTTTTATCCACCGGGCTGAATGCAGCACGGCCTGTCTATCATACCATTACCCGGCCTCTCATTCCAGTGTCTGAGGAAGAAAGTCAGGAATTTTGCCTGTATTTTCGGCGCATTTTCCCCCTGTACAGACTGTCTGAAGCTTTCGGAATCTGAGGCATGCCCTGTGCGCTGCGCTGAAACTCACGAACTGCTTTTTCTGGTTCTCCCCTGCATTTTATGCTTGCATCCTGCTTCGTGTTCCTGTACACTTTCCCGCGGAACCCCATTCTGATACAGGAGATGATCCAATGCTTGCAAAAACACCCCCTATGGGCTGGAACAGCTGGGACTGTTATGGTGCAGCCGTTACGGAAGACATCGTCCGCAAGAATGCTGAATATATGGCACAGCATCTCAAACAGTATGGCTGGGAGTACATTGTCGTTGATATTCAGTGGTATCAGCCGTCGGCTGCCACCCATGAATATGTTCCGTTTGCAGAGCTCTGCATGGACGAATTCGGGCGTCTCCAGCCTGCCGAGAACCGCTTTCCGTCCTCTGCCGGAGGTCGTGGATTCAAGCCGCTTGCCGACTATGTTCACTCTCTCGGACTGAAGTTCGGCATTCATATTATGCGCGGCCTTCCGCGTATGGCAGCCCACCGCCACCTTCCGATCAAGGGTGCTTCGATTCGATGCGACGAGGCGGCACTGTACAACTCGATCTGCATGTGGAATCCGGATATGTACGGCCTTAACTGCAAGGAAGTCAACGGAGTCAATCCCGGCCAGGCCTACTATGACTCCATCTTCCAGATGTATGCCGAGTGGGGCGTGGACTTTGTCAAATGTGATGATATTGCCCGTGAATACCCGCGCTGCGAGAAGGAAATTGAAACCATTTCCAATGCCTGCCGGTCCTGTGGACGCGATATTGTACTCTCCCTTTCCCCCGGAGCCGCCCCGCTGGATAAGGCAGAACATCTGAAAACTTACGCAAACATGTGGCGTGTGTCGGATGACTTCTGGGATGAGTGGCACCAGCTGCTGGCCGCATTCGATTATGCAGAAAAATGGTGCATTCACTCCGGTCCGGGACACTGGCCGGATGCCGACATGCTTCCGATCGGTGCACTTCGTCAGGACTATTCTCCGGATGACTGGTCGCACTTTACCGTACCGGAACTCCATACCATGATGAGCCTCTGGTGCATGATGCGTTCACCGCTCATGATCGGCGGAGAACTTACCAAAATGGATGACGTCTGCATGAAGCTTCTGACCAACGCAGACCTTCTTGCTATCGAAAAGACAACAGCCGGTGCACACCCTCTGTACAGAAATGAAAAGGAGTGTGTCTGGACTTGCTATGAAACCAGCGGAAAAGCAGTCTATGCCGCGCTGTTCAATCTTTCGGACGAGGAGCGCACGGTCTCCCTGTCCAGGGATGTGCTCGGTGTGGACTTCCAGCAGGCAACCGAACTCTGGTCCGGAAAGTCAGCATCCGAGGTTTCTTCTCTCCTTCCGCCTCACGGAGCAGCCGTATGGCGCCTGGAGTAAGCAACCCGCACAGCAGAATTTGCAAGCAAAAAGAGAGCACAATGCGCTCTCTTTTTGCTTGCTTTTTATCTTTCTTCCCTGAAATACGGAAGTCCGAGGCTCTGCGGGGGCTGATCCTCGCGCTTTTTGCGTGTGCTGGTGAGAATGAGCACAATAATGGTCACCACATAAGGCAGCATTTTGTACAGTTCTTTAATCGCCAGATTCGTTCCGCTGGGAATATACATATGCAGAATATACAGTCCGCCGAAAAGGATGGAGGACAGCACGCCGACATTCGGGCGCCAGATGGTGAAAATAACCAGCGCAATCGCAAGCCAGCCGCGGTCGCCGAACGCATTGTTTGACCAGACACCGCTGGCATAGTCCATCACATAGTACAATCCGCCGAGTCCTGCAATCATGCAGCCCAGGCAGGTCGCAACATACTTGTATTTCTTGACATTAATGCCGGCCGCGTCCGCTGTCGCCGGACTTTCACCGATGCTCCGCAGATGCAGGCCTGTGCGGGTACGCCGAAGCACATACGCTGTCACCAGAGAAATGATGATTGCCGCATAGGCAAGGAATCCGTACGACAGAAAAATCTTTCCGAACCAGCCGAGATCATCCGCAAAGGGAAGCCCTGCATGGAAGTAGGAGCTGGTTGCACTCAGTGCGATGGAAGGGACAGCGCTGCCGGACAGTTTGATGAGTGAGCCGCC
>Ga0129307_1000367_pt1 | contig 72321 bp, 72 predicted proteins | sample P1105metagenome_FD_94437 | JGI IMG/M metagenome (GOLD analysis project Ga0129307, IMG submission 94437) | Capybara group fecal microbial communities from Wisconsin, USA - P1105 metagenome | ecosystem: Host-associated > Mammals > Digestive system > Large intestine > Fecal | place: USA: Wisconsin...
ATGCCCATACTTATGGTACCTCCTGTTATTTTTTTTGTTTTGTGGTTAAAACATCTTAACATGATGTACCTTTGTATGGGTATTTCTTTTCTTGCTATTTCAAGTTCATTTTACAATCTTCCATATTTTGACGAAAAATTTCAGACTATCGAACAATGATAGTCTGTCTATATTATATTAGCAGTAAAGAGGAGATGTTATGGCAAAAGAAAAGGTAAAGAAACAGTACTTAAACGGCTATGAACGAATCTTGAAAATTGACTATATGATTTCGCATATGCACTATCCGAGTGTAGAAGATTTTGCCCGTGAGACAGAAGCTTCTATCCCAACCATAAACCGAGACCTTCGTGATTTGCGAATGAAGTTTGGAGCCGAGGATATCCTGCAGTATGACAGAATCGAAAAGGGCTTTTATTATACCCGGCCATCTTTCCGCATTCCTGCAATGCTTACATCTGAAAAGCAGATAATTGCGGCTAGACTTATGTCGAATCTTTTGAAGCTGATTAAGGACACTCCAATTTACAAGCAGGCCATCGAAGTCTTTTCTTCGCTGTCGGATAATATCGAGGATGATTCAAAGCTGAATGCTAAGAAGCTCTCGAATCGTATCATGTTTTTGGGAATGGATCCTGTAAAGATTGATGATGACATATGGTCCAAGCTGGAAGAGGCCATGGCCAAGAATAATTACGTGAGCTTTGATTATCTGGATTTTGACGAGTCATTTGTAGTTGCTCCCTGGCAGCTGATTTACAGTGAAGGAATGTGGAGCTTGTATTCCTATTATCCAAAAGAGAAGGGGACCCGCTTTTTCAATCTGCCTGGAATCCACAATCTCAAGATTGATCCGAGAACCTTCGAACTCCCACCGGATTTTGAATATTCAAAAAGAGCCAAGGGCAACTTCCGTCGTTACATAGGCAAAGAAACCTGGAAGTATAAATTGAAAATTACTTCATCCAAAACCCTGAACTACATCAAAACCTACAACTGGGCCGAAGACCAGCAGTTCGAAAAGCAGCCCGATGGCAGCACACTCATGACTTTCACCAGCAACCAGGAATACCCAATCCTCGGATGGACCTTGAGCCACGGCATGTACGTGCAGCCTCTCGAACCAGAGTGGCTGGTCAAAGAGTGGGGCAAGAACGTAAAACAAATGGCACGTTTGGCTAATGGGGTGTAGAATATGAGATATGAAAAGGATGAAGGTATGAAGACTGTAAATGATTCAGATTTGATTGTTGGATATGAGGGAAAAACTTATTCCATAAACGAATTGAAAGAAAAAGCTAAAACATTTGAATATGGTAAAAATCTAGATATAAAATCGCAGTTTGAAGATGTATATAATAATCCCAGTGAAGAGAATCTTGAAGGCGAAGTATGGGTTAGACTATCTCAGAAGGGCTGGACAAACTATATTGTAAGCAATAAGGCAAGAGTTCGCTGGCAGAATGGAACTGATAAACCAATACTGTTAAGACAAGTTGATGAAATATATAAAGGAGCACCGCATACAGGGTATTTGGTTTTTGATCCTAAACAACTGCCGGGACAAATACAGCATGGGTTTCACGTTTGGAGATTGGTAGCGATGGGATTTCTTGGGTTACAAAAATTTGATAGTAGAATTGTACATCATATTGATAACAATGGTTATGATTGTAGACCTGAGAATTTGATTCTTGTAAATACTAGTCAACATGCAGTAATACATGAATCAAAATTCCCGAAGAAAGAAATTTAAAACTTTAAAAACACAGGGAGAAAACTATGACAATTTATACATATTCTGAAAGAGGAATTGTAGATTCATTGGTATATTCATTAAAAGATGATGAATTGGTAAAAAAATTTCTGATCTTAGGATTTCCAGAATTAAAGAATAAAAATCTTACAGATATTAACTTTTATTTGGAACATTCATTATCAGAATTTGGTTCACCAGATTTAATTATTACATATAAATTGGCAGGAAAGAAAACAGTTGTATTTATTGAAGCAAAGGTATCAAATGGCAAGAAGAGTTGGAATTTAGCCAGACAGTATGAAGATTATTGTAATGATAAAAAAAAGCCAAAAGACATTACTTCAAATTTTTTCAGACAAATAGCCCTAAAAAAATTATTAATACAAAATAAGAGTATTGTAGAAACTTCTGGAGTTTCAAATGGTGATAATCGTGTAATGGGAACAAAGGAAGAACGAAAGTTGGGAGAGAATGAGATTGTTTTAAAACTTTTCAATCTAATTAAAGATGCAGATAAGGATGAGTATTTAGGATTAGTACCAGAAGCCTCTATTCCTACATTCGAAGAAAAGGATAAAGATTTATTATCCGATATAAAATATATTACATGGGCGCAGATTAAAGATTTTGCAATTGATAATAAACTTAGGTATTTGATTGATAATTTTGAATGGAATAAAGGACTAATATATAATGAATAATTATGACACCATCTTAAAGTTGCTGAAAAAGAAATTTAAAACAGAAGATTCAAACTATCTAAACGAATATCATCTGAAGACTATAGAATCAAATCTGTTCTTTGAACCATATGATGGCATAGATGAAAGAGCTAATTCAATCCGCTCATCTGCAGCGATGATTTATAACACTATTGGACCATACGGTATTATTCTTGATGGGAAAAAATATTCTCATATAGAGTATGAACGAGAGTTTCCAGCTTTGAATAATAAAGATAAATCTGATCATGATCATTCGGCTCATCTGGATGTTTCAATGCTTAGTGAAGATGGTTTTGAACTTCTTCTTATTGAAGCGAAATGTCTGGAATGGATGGATCTTTCATTAGATAATCCAAAATCGTGTAACAAAGCTTATCTTTCTGAATATTGTTATCGAGAGGAATCAAAAAATGTTTTCTCTACGTTTAGAGAATCATTCCTAAGTTTATTAAAAACTCCTCGAAAAATTAATCCCAAATATAAAAACAGTTATTTACCGTCACGGAAACGATACGATGCAATCCAAATGAATATTCATATTCTTGGAATATATAATTATTGTGCACGAAAAGAAGAAAAAATTCCTTCAAAGATCCGGCTGTTAAATATAGTCTGGGATTATGATGAAGCTGAAGAATATCAAACAGAAGAGCAGGAAGGAAAAGAATATGTTGCATTTGCGAATGTTACTTTCCGAAATCTTTTTGAATCGCTTGGCGTAGACTTCTCTGTAGAATATGTTCGTTATTCAGATTTTCTTAAACATGTCGACTGGTCTAATGATTTAGAGCATAGAGTATATCTAAAACGATATGAGATTTAAGATTTTCCAGTAGAATATCACTGCATGATAGTACCTCCGCCTATACTTGAGATAGACGGAGGTTTTTTATGTCTTTGATTTTAAGTGCGGTAATTTCATTTCTGGTATCTTTATCAACCTGTTTGGGATTCTTTCTGATTAGTAAAAAGCGGAATCCTGTAGAGAAAAGTGTTCAACCGGTGGTACCATCACAGACCGTTATATCGGATTCGGAACCTGAATCAAAAGAAGAACCAATTACTTATGCTGCAGACCATAGTAAACCAATAAAAGATTACACACTCGACAATTTTTGTACAGATGATGCAAACTTTATCACTAACATGAAAGCAATGCTGGATGATTATTCGACTATTAATCCGATTATTCTGAGGGGACCGACAGGTCTTGGAAAGACTCATTTAATGCGGGCATTTCAAAACTATCTTCTGGAAAAAGACCCTTCAAAAAAGATTTGCTTTATTTCGGCAGAAGCTCTAACTAATGAATTTGTAGATTCCGTTAAGCATAATACAACTAGCGCGTTCACAGAAAGGTTTAGGAATCTGGAAGCTTTGTTCATTGATGATTTTGATTATCTACGTCATAGAGATTATACTCAGGAGTTTTTGTATTATACATTAGCTGATTTGTTGGAGAAGAAGACTTTTATATGCTTAGCATTAACTACTCCGGCATCTTTGAAAAATGGATTCTTTGATAAGCTCGTTACTTTAATTAATGGATTCCAGATTGATATTCCATTTCCAAGCTTTGATGCTAAGCGTAAAAAAATTCTCCAGACCTTCGAAAAATCAAACTGTTTTATAAATGGCGACTTAGTAGACTACCTTGCAAAGCCAGAAATTGGAATTCATGAACTTACTGGAATATGTCAAAAAATCATCCTTATGAAGAATCTTGAAGGCAAGGGCTGTGTGAATCTGGAGATTAATGATGTAAAAGATTTTATAAAGTGAAAGTTAAGGCTGAGAAGATTTCAGCCCTAATTTGTTCGTTATTCTATTTATACACTTTCTCAAGATCTTCTTTCAGCGTAAGTAGAATATCGCCGTTATTTGAAAGGCGGAAAACAATTTTGACAAGGTTGGCCTGGGCAGCATCTACATCTTGGGCTCGGACAGGGCCCATCCATTCCATGTCTTCCTTTAGCATATTGGCTGAGCGTTGGGGCATGTTGCGGAAGATTTTGGCCTGGACTTCGGTTGAAGCTCCTTTGAGGGCTTTGGCGAGTTCCTGCATGTCGGTCTCACGTAAGACCTTCTGAATGGCTCTGTCATCGAGGTACTGGAAATCTTCGAAGCAAAACAGGCAGTCTTCAATCTTTTTCTTGAAGATTGGAGTTTCTTTGCGGAAGTCACGAACGACTTCTTCTGCAAAGGGGTTTCCGGAAAGGATAATGTTGTCTTTGATGATTTTATAATCATCGGTAAAGTCCATGCCGGATGCTGTGACAATATGCTCAACTTCTGAAATTACCTTGGCATCTGATTTTTGATAATCTTTCGCAAAGGCCTCAACCTGGCGGCGGGTGTCGGCATCCATGGTATTCAAAAGACTGATAGCATCTTCTGATTTCAAACCAAGATATGCAATTGCTTTTGCAAAGCTGACAAGATACATATTGCTGACATAATCCATAAGCACTTTGCGGGTTGCTCTGGTAATATCTCCCATTGCACGTTCGACCATAAACTGAGCCTTTTTGGCTTCATCAGAAACATCTCTTTTCATAAGCATAGCCTCCTTCGTATTTATATGATTAATATACGACTGGCGGACTATCATAGTGTGATAGTGAAAAAAGCAATTATAAAAAAGAATGATATCACTGCATGATATTGCCCTTATTTATATTTATTGTATAAATGAGGACTTTTTGTATGACGGAACTGTATCCAATTAAAACATATTCAGAAGAATTAGATAAAATTATAGGTGGCTTTTATCCAGGGGAATTAACACTTCTATGTGGAGCGAATGGATTTGGAGATGAATCATCTGAGTTCATATTTTCTTTAGTAAAAATGATCACTTTTGCTACAGGGATGCCTGGTATATTGTATAATTTTGGTGCACGTGCCGGTTTTGACAGATTAATTACTTCTGCAATAGGGATTCCCTGGTGGGAAAGAAAAAGATTAAAGAATGAAGAAAGCGATGTAGAACTTAACAACTTTATTTCAAAACAAGTTTACGATTTACCTCTTATTGTCAGATATAATCCGAATTTATTGGCACAGGGATTTTTCGATGATATTAGGAAATTATACAAATATAAAGATATCAAAATTATTTATCTGGATGGGATTCATGCATCTGGTGGTCCTAGGACTTGTTTTTTCTTTCAAAAATTAAAAGAACTTTCACAAGAGATGAACATTCCAATTATTGTTGCTTACTATCGGAGAGGAATTGATGTTATTAATGATGAAGAAATTGTAAAAATTTCAGACACTATTATTACATTTAATAAACACTGGACTAGTAGTGATTATAGTTTTTATCAAATGCCATTTAGGGTAATAAAAACTCATGATGGGAAGATAGGAACTTTTTCAATGACCTTTTGTCCGCACAATTTAGTTTTTCCTGAATTATAAATATCACTCCATGATACAAGCTCCGTCTATACTTATGGATAGACGGAGGACTTGATGGACGAACCGAAAATCAAAACTGGCTTTACTGACTTAGACAGAATTATAGGTGGACTGTATCCAGGAGAACTGATGGTTATTGGAGCAGCCCCTTCTATGGGTAAGACTTCATTTTTGGTGGCATTAATTCGAAATATTACATGGAAACATGGAACAAAGGCATTATTGTTCAGTGTGGAAAAACCTATAGAATCGTTTAGAAAATACCTCGTTTCATCAATCTCTGGACTCCCAATTTCTATAATAGGGCATCGCTTAGAAAAACTATCAGAAGAAGAATTTGAAGTTTATAAAATGTATTCTTTTGAGGTTGAAAATTTGCCAATGTTTATTGATGATACACCAGAAAAAACTATAAACGATATTTGTGAATCAGCGAGGAAAAAGGTCTGCGAGGATGGTGTTGAAATTATCTATATCGATAATCCTGAATTTATATATACAGATTCTGGTTATGCAGCAATTGATGTTATTTTTTGCGAGGTGATGATAAAACTAAAACAATTGGCAAAAGAATTGAATGTTCCAATTGTAACTACTCGGTGTGTGGGAAGAACTGTGGAGCCTGATCCTCCACTTTTAAGTCTTTTTTCTTTAAAAGGTATTGAAAATATAGATGTTATTTTATTATTCACTGAACAACGAATTAAATATGAATTGCCATCACCGCATATTGAAACCTTGAAGATAAAAAAGAATTGTTTTGGAGAAACTGGAGAAATAAAAGTCTGGTATTTCTTAGATACAGTTTGTTTTGATAATCTAGAGTCAGCTCCTGAATACAAACTACCAGAAGAACAGAAATCTTTATCGTCTTATCACTAAAGGATATTTAGTTAGCAGCATTTTTGCCTTCTCTTTTCTCCTGTAACATCTTTACATCGCTGGCCCATTCTTCTTTGAGGGTTTGCATGGTTTTGTTGAGCAGGGAGTTTTTGTCGGCGTAAGATTTTTTGATGTAATCCTGGACGATGGACAGAAGCTCCGATGGTAGGTTTGATTTTTCGAGGATCGTTTCGGCATTCTCTGAGAACAAGAATATCTCGGTGTTCTTCTCATCAATTTCATCGCTGGTATTTATCTGAACTTCGATTTGCTCCAGTAATCCAAATTCAAAGCTTTTGCCATAAATCACATTAACTATGTTTACAGGGAGCCCGGTCTGGGCTTTCAGCAAACGTACCGGCGGCCTTGCAGGAGGATAAACAAAACAGTTCTGTACATCCGTCCATGTTATGTCTTCTATATTCTTTGGCAGGTTATCTAATACAATCATTTTCGCCTCCTTTGGGATTACATTATTTCATATTGGCCTATCACTAAATGATATAAACAGATGATATTCTTGTATTGGACTGTATAAAAACACTTCAAGGAGACTGGAATGTCATCATGTGCTTTGTGGTATAAAGACGGGGCTTTTTTCGATGTTGAAACAACTCATGTAAATTTCTTTTTGAATCATCCGGATTTGCTTGGTTTTACTAAGGAAGAAAAGGAAGCTCTCTGTGTAAAGAATGGCCTTGCAGCAGATGCAACCTTCTGTCCGGAGCCAAGCGAGCAACGCGACAATCTTGTATTGGAAGTCTTAAAGCGAGGTGCAATCCGTATCAGATTTTACGGTGGACAGACATCGGTTCAATGTTATGATCACAACGACGATCGGTGCTACTTGCAGCTCAAAAAGTGTGTTGTCGATGGACTTGGTAAATGCTTTGGAGATTTTCTTACTGTAAAAGATACGTTGGGGTGGGGTATGGACCTGAACAGCATCGGCTGGGGAAATCAGATAAAGGATTTCCTTGCTGATTTGTAATTAACCTCAAAAAGTTTGATCAAAACTCATTAAATGATATTCCTGTTTGATATTCTAATATTAACTATAGGCAGGAGGATATTATGCAAAATCAAACGGATGTAATAACAGCTCAGGATTTGGGCTGTAAGTTAGTTGAATACATTGAAGAACGATATAAGGCTTCAAATTCTATAAGTGGGGTTAAGTCTGGATTTCCAACCATTGATGCGATGACTCATGGATTTCAGAAAGGAAACTTAATTACTGTTTGTTCAAATCTAAGTTATTATAAGAATTGTATTGTAAAGCAATTACTCCAGAGGATTGTAATTAAAGATAAGGTCCCATGCGGTTTTATTTCATATACTACGAATTACCAGCAATTTGGTTTGTCTCTGATAAGTCGAGATAGTTTGATTTCAGTTTCGAAGATAGTGGCAGGAATGCTGAATGAACAGGAAGCACGAGATGTCCAAAAATCGTGTGGTGCTATTATGGATTCACATATTGTGATTCCTAGAGTTTGTTCATCTTCTTTTGAGGAATTATGTAATATAATTCGTGAATCTGTCAAAAAGCATGATTTAAGAATTATCTTTATCGACTCCTTAAATACAATTCCAATTGAGAAAGAATCTGGAAGTTATAAAACTCGATTAGCAAGCATTATAAAGAAATTGAAGATGCTGGCTGTAGAGTTGGATATTTCAATTGTTACCGACTATTACAGTTATGAGAATGCTAGAGAAGTATTATTGGATGAAATTGATAAGTCTGAAAACTTAGAACAAAACACAGATTTCTTGTATTCATATTCAGATGTTGTATTACAGCTACAGAAAATATCTGGAAAGAAAGGAGATGATTTTTATTTATTCGAGCTTGGAATCTTTTGTGGAGAGTATAGATTATCAAGATATAAAAACTTGCAATTTGATCCTGAGGTAGAGGAATTTCAGGAAGAGGAAAATAATTGATTTCATATCATTAAATGATAAATCTGTTTGATATCCTTGAAATATCAGCTGATAAAAATCAGTTCGAAGGAGGATTATATGTCAAAGTGTAAGTTTTGTGGATCAACTTCAACAGGTTCCTGTTCAAACAGTCCACATGGAAAACACGAGAGATAATTAATTATCACAAATATTGCCGGATTTATTCCAACTTGCCGGGGCGTTGTACCGGCTAAAAGGAGCTTATATTGAATTTAGATGCACTGAAGAAAGCCAGCAGACTCCGTCATAAAAATAGTTATGAGGATTATAGGTATGGGAATCTTGAAGAAGAATTTCAGGATACGATAAAGAATTATGTCAAAATCTTTTGGGAAGGTAAAAACAGTGAGTTTTTAGAAAATCACAAAATTAATTATCAGGATTCAGAAATAACATTAAGCCAGGCTGTATTAACACTTAGAAAAGAAATCAGAAGACTAGCACATGCTAATAGACTTGGCTGTACATTTCTTTTTCAAGCAGAACATTATTATATTTCACTTCTTCCGTGTCAGATTCATGTAATGATTGACAAAGAAACAGGATGCTTTTCGATTACACTTCCTCATTTTAATCCAAAGCAATTTTTTTATTATGAATGGCAGGCAGGTTTACAATGGATACAGGATTATTTGAATATTGATTTGCTTATTCTTGAAGAAAAGAAGCAAAACTTTAAAGCCATGATGTACATAAATTCTAAGACAGCGGAAATAGCAATGGCATCAATCAGATCTTTATGTGAAAAGCAGGCAGAAAAATTGAATGCAAAGTATCGAGTTCAATCTTCCTGGCTAATGAGTAATATTTCATTTTACAGAGAAGGAAATACATATGAGTCGGATGGAATTAAAGACAATAATGATTATGAATTTACAGAAATTAGTAAAATCGAATTGTTTCATATTGTGATTTCTCATAAATCTTTTGTAAACGATCCATCAATTTTAATTAATCTGCTAGAGAACCCTCATGATATGATAATCGAACACACGGTAAATTGTAGAATGTACTAAAAGGTGGAGTTTGCCAAGAAGGACTCTTCTTTTGCTAAGGAAAAGAACTATGGAAGAACAGAAAAATATTGAATCGCTTTATAAACTCATGATCAGCGGTTCACGAGGCATTAAGGACTCAAAAAAGATTTATGACGAACTGGAGAAAATCTTCGCTGCTCATCCAGATTTTATACTTATTTCTGGAGGGGCGAGGGGAGTTGATTCTATTGCAGAGGAGTGGGCCAAATCTCGCAATCTGCCAATAGAACAACATAAGCCGGACTGGGCAAGATACGGTCGGGGTGCTGGAATAATCCGCAATAAAGAAATGGTACTTACAGCAGATTTCGTACTTATCTTTTGGGACGGGAAATCTAAAGGTACAAAGTCTGTCATTGATTTTTGCGAGAAGCAGGGGAAGCCATATAAGTTATCCCAAGTGGCACTAATGCCACATGAGAACAACTAATTAAAAACAGCTTCTAATCAATTAATTCTGAAACAGGGTTACTGTAGATTACGATGTCGCCGGTTTCTTCGAGGTGGAAAATTATCTTAAGTACTTCGGCTCGGGCAGCGTAGACATCTTCTGCGCGGACTGGGCCCATGAATTCCATGTCTTCCTTGAGCATTGAAGAGGCTCGTAGCGACATATTGTGGAAGATTTTGTCCTGGACTTCCGGGTTTGTCCCTTTAAGAGCCTTTGCAAGGGTTTGTTGATCAAGGTCGCGGAGAACCTTCTGAATGGCTCTGTCGTCCAGCTTTGTGATATCGTCAAAATCGAAAATACACTTGTTCAGGCGGTCTTTGAAAATAGGGCTGTCGCTGCGGAATCTATCAACCGCGTTAGACGCAAAGCCCTTTTCTGTGTTGAATAGGTTTTCCTTGATAATCTGGAAATCATCATCAAAGCACATGCCTGAGCTTTCTACAATGTGAGCTACTTCTTTAAGAACGCATTCTTCATGCTTCGCAAAGCTCTTAGAACATTCAATAATCTTAGTGCGGGTGTCCTGGTCCAGATACTGCAAAAGACCGTCGGCTTCTGTGTCATCGAGTTCGAGATATGCGATTGTTTTTGCCAAAGGAACATAATACATCTTGCAAAGATAATCCATCAGCGCTTTTCTAGATGCACGGGTTACATCATCCATAGCATTGGAAACCATAAACTCAGACTTTTTTGCTTCTACAGAAATCTTACTTGTCATAGGCGTTTCCTCCTTCATATTACAGTTACAATATAACCATGTGAGACTATCATCTTGTGATATTCTGATGAAAAAAAACTGAAAAAATCAAAAACGTGATATAATAGAATTACCATCCTTGGGGGAAACAATGGAATTCGGAAAGTCATCAATTGAGAAAAAGCTTCAGGATTATAAATTACTCAAAGCCAAATATGAAAGACAGGAAAAAGCTTTAATAGATGATTCAGTTTTCAGAAAGAAAACTGTTCCTGAAATCATCAGGGCATTACAAGCTGAGCTTCTTGGCAGCATGGTGGTAGCGGATCAACCTTCTCCCTACATGGGGTACGAGTTACCTGGTTCTCTGGAAAAATCTAGCCCAAAAAGTCTTAAGGAAGTATACGCCGAAAGAAAAAAGCTGGATAAGGCTTTAGAAGATTATATTAATAAGCCTGGTAAAACACTTAGTGATTTTATGTCGGAAAAACAAATTGCCCTTAACAAGGCTGGTTCTGAAATTTATAAACCAGTTCTAATGACAAGGCAGACTTATTCTAAATTACTTTCAAATCAAACAAAGGAACCTTCTTTTGAAACCTGTGTTCAGCTAATGTTCGGATATGAATTAAATTTAGAGGAAGCTAATGAGATGCTCAGACTCGTTGGTAAAGCCTTTTCCGATAGTGATTATCATAGAACTGTAAAATTCTTTATAGAAAATAAGAATTATGACTTTGATGAACTGAATAAAAAATTAATAGAAATGGAACATCCTCCTATTGGCTGTGAATAAAAAATGTCTCTTCAGAAGAGACCTGCAACCAGTTAATCCCGACTACACTTACCTTGAAAAACAAAGAGGAGGTAAGTGCCATGAATCGTTATATTGAAAAGGGAAAGGTTATTAATCATCCGATGATCAACCTTGTTAAGACTGGAAACAACATTAAGATGATGAGGGAAGAAAAAGGAATGTCAGTTCAAAAGCTGGCCAACCTTATGGAGTTTGAGGCAGTGCAGGCTGTTTACAGCTGGCAGTCTGGAAAAACACTTCCTTCTCTGGAAAATCTTAAGCTGCTTAGTGAGCTGTTTGAAAAGCCGATGGAAGAGATTCTGATATTCGAGTAGGGGAAGCTTATGGAAGACAAAGATAGATTAGAAGAAGACAAACATACAATAGATGACTTGTTTCATCGCTCATTGAAATTTAAAAACTCAATGGAATATATCCATTTTTTTAGATTTATAGGAAAAATATTTCATTATTCACATTACAATGCAATGCTGGTTTATTCACAAAATCCTGAGGTACAGTATTTTGGTACCCGCGGCTTCTGGAAGAAAACCTTTGACAGAACGGTAAATGAGAATGCCAGACCTTATGTAATTATTGTGCCTTTTGGTCCGGCGGCTCTTGCATATGATGTTAGAGAAACATGCGGAGAACTTCCACCAGAGGAATTTATTAATAAAGGGTTTAATGGAGAGTTGTTTGAAACAGGTGGTTATCTCCCAGAAGAAATGTATTACGAAATAAAAAAAGAACTGGAAGAATATAAAATAATTGTTGAGGATGCACCGATGCCTGTTAATCAGGCAGGCATAACCGATGATTATAGCCTCGAAAAAATCCATATTAAAATATCAAAAAGACTCTCTCCAGAACAGAAATTTGCTACCTTAATTCATGAGCTTGCACATAATTTCCTTGGACATATGGAGCAGAAGGTTCTTACTAAGAAATCTGTTTATACCAAGGGTCCAAATAAAGGGAAGCCTAAAATTGAAACAATTTCTATTCCCGGCAGACTCGTAAAAAGCGAGGATCTGCGGGAAATAGAAGCTGAAACTGTAAGTTATGTAATCTGCTGCCGCTGGAACTTAGAGCATGATGCTGAACGTTACCTTAGTGCCCATGTTACAGAAGAGAATATCAAACAGATAAGCCCAGAGCTTATTATAAGCGTGGCCGATGATATAGAACGCTATTTCCTTAAGCGTTTTAAAAATTAACCGCATCCACAAGATTTGCCTTTCTCTCCTCGTTGCCTTCTCTCAGGAAATTGTCTGGTAGCTTCCATGTTTTTCTGGAGATGGTCCTTTTACCTCGGAAGTTCTCCCATCCAATCAGATATTCCTTTGGAGAGAAGAGGGCAACCTTGTGTCCGGTTTTACCATCAGTTTGCATGGTTCTTTCAAATACCTTATTTATTGCATCGTCAATTTTACGTGTATCGTCCTTGCATTCATTCAGAATCTCTTCTTTTATCTCTTCAGATAACACAGCCGGCAAATATTCCTTTTCCATATCATTGAATCGTAACCAGTTTTGATAGAAATTATCGATTACAGATTCCTTGAGCTGCTCATGAGTGTAGTCCTGGATCTGGAATACTTTTAAGCGATTGATGATTGGAGCCGGAACTTTTTCGAGCGTGTTTGCTGTAAAGATATAATTAACACCAGAAGCATCAACATTTATTCCAATGAAGCTATCGAAGAAACGGCGGGCGGTATTTTTTTCCAGAATGGAGTAGAATATAGTTTCTATAGAGTGCTCTTCATCAGAATTAATTTTATCCAGTTCATCAAAATGAATGAGAGGATTTTTCAATGGACCGTGTTTTTCGTTCCTGAACATTGATTCAATAACGATTCCATGCTTAGAATGATTATATTGTGAGTCGCTGCCAGAAAGTGCAAAAACCGGAACATCATTTCCTAAATCAATTTTCAAAGGCTTTTGTCCAAGCAGAATATATCCCAAATCTGTTACAAAGCTTGTTTTTCCGCAGCCAGGACCTCCTACCAGTACAAAAGGTCGGAAAGCGATTTCCTTATGCTTACGCAGATTCGAAGTTTCAAAGCATTGCAGCAGATAATTAATAACCTCCTGCATGTTAGGATATATTTTTCCAAGCTGGATAACCTTTTCCTTCTTTTCTGAGGTAATTGTGATATAAGAAACCTTACCGGAAAGCTTATCTATACACTCCTGGACCTCATCTTCCTTCCCAGATTTGAGGCTAGCCAAATGTTCTGCAGCTTCATGCTCATCAATAAGAGATTCTTCTTCACTACCAAACCAGCCTGGAATTCTTGAACTGTTAGAAAGATACTTAATTGACTTTCCTTTACAGACAGGGCAGCAGTCTTCGCTCCTTCTTACCTTATGGCCAAAGGCGAACTTGTTACAGCGCTTGCAGTATTTTAAGGTGACTTCAGTGCCGTCTATAAAGCGCAGACTGCCGTCTCCATAAATCCTGATGATATTCATATTCATATCTTCTGGTGAAGCTTTTAGTGATAGGGAAGTGCCTTCTTCTACAATCACAAAGGCTGTTCCATCAATGGTAAAAACTCCATCATTATTGTAATAGGTTGCCTTAATATTCAATGCATCCAGAATTTCTGCAAGTCTTCTTTGTACATCTGTTTTATATTCAATTTTCATTTTTAGCCTCCAAATCCAATTTTATTTGATTCATAGCTTCGCTTTTTATCGTGAACTATTTTGCAAAGCTCTTCGGTGATATAGCCCGCATTTCGTTTTTCCGGTGCAAGGAAGCGCAGCTTTCCGTTTAAAGTCGCAAAGTCTCCCGGCGTAACCTCTCCAGAGTTGTAGATTTTTGAAACCTGATTTTCATCAAGCTCAAAGGAAGAAAAATAACTCTTGCATAAAAGGCCAACACCATCCTTTGTAAGAGCTTTAAAACCAACCTTAAAGTTAAATCGTCGGTCTACAGCCTTATCCAGAATATCAGGCAGGTTAGTGCTGCAGAAAAGAATACCCGGGTATCGCTCAATTTCTATGAGGAAGGAGTTTACCTTAGAGTCTTCAAAATGATTTACAGAATCGCCGCGGTTATGCAGGAAAGAATCAGCCTCATCTACCAGCAGAATAGAATGCTCCTTGGCTGCATCCTTAAAAATCTTTGAAATATTCTGTTCTGTTTCTCCAACCCACTTACTCAGAACCTCGGAAGGTCGCACTATCTTGAGGGTGCGATTCATCTTTTTAGAAACCTCTTCGGCATAGGCAGTTTTTCCACCGCCAGAAATACCGTAAAGCAACACCTTAATTCCGCTTTCCTCGTCGTACTGGCCATGCTGATATTCATCTGCATTTTTAAGAGCGTCTGTAACCTCGTTTATAGGCTCCGAGGTATTAAGCGCCTCAATGCAGTAGTGAGAGTTTTTACGAAGCTTGTCATTCTTACCAGACTCGCTGAATTTATTTCTGAGAAGTTCAAGGGCCTCTTCCTTTGTAAGCTGAGGAACCGGCTTTAAGAGCTTTGTTACCGAACTCCACTGCTCCGGTGGAATGGCAAGCCTTTCACATTCAATGGCAATATCAGCAAGTAGGTGGAGGGGAAGTTCTTCACTAAGATAAAATACCCCGAAGCATTCCATATAGCTTTTCTTTTCCGGCAGCTTCAACTGTAGGGTATAAAGAACATCAATTCCCTGGTCCAGAAGACTGTCCCGATCATCCTCTGTAAAGCTTTCCAAAGAAAGAATAACAGGGCTTTTTACCTTTTCAAGAATCGTAGAAGCGCACTGCTTTTTATGCAGTATCTCTTCAAGCGGATTATTATCTTCCTCCTGCAGCAGCAAGCCGCACAAAGACTTATTGATAAAGAGAGCATCATGCTTAATCTGTAAAGATAGAGCATAAATATAAAACTCCAGCTCAGCCTTACTAGTGCCCTTATACTCCTGCTTGAGCTCATAAATTCCGTCAAAGCATTCGTGGTAGTAAGTAGCCAGAAAGAACTTGTTTCTGTAATCGCTTTCGCTGCAGATTACCGTAAAGCCGTTCAGCTTCCGCATAAGCTCCAGCCCTTCCTGATTCAGCTTTCCGGTTTCCTTGTAATCATAAATATCGCAGCATTTGGGAGCAATAACTCTCTGCATGGTAAAGGAGGGAGTTTCATTCTTAAAATAGGCATAAACATAACTGCTGATTTTCCAGGGAGCAGAAAAAAGGCCAAGCCGTATAAGCTCACTGTTCATTTTGCGCGAATATGCAATTACATCCCTTTTTTCCAGATTGCAGATATGGCAGAAGAGGGTAGACTTATATTCTTCATTCTTAAAATCTGGGAAAAGCCAGCCCCATTCTTCCTGGGCAATCCCAAGGACAAAAAGTACACGCTCGGAATAAGATAGTTCAAGACCATCAAAAAAATCCTTCATGTAAGACTTATCAATAATTTCTTGCAGGGGATTTGTTTCCAAGTAGTCTCTTTCTGATTTTTTATCCAGGAGGAAGAAGACAATTCCGTATTTTTGAAAATCATCACAAAGATCATGGCTCAGGGACTCAACAACTTCATCCAGATTAAAACCGTCATCATGCTTAAGGCCTTCAAATTTTTCGAGCTCAGAGGTTTTAAGTACATTCAGGTAGATGTCGCTTAGACTCACTACAGTTTCATTACTAAGCACACTCCTCAGAAAGTCCTTTTCAAGCTCCTTCTGCCCAAGATTAATTTCTTTATAATTTTTGATATAGAGATAAGTTGACAAAGCCTTGTCCTGAAAATAAATGCAGGAATCATTTTTCTTTGGTGCCACTAAACCAGTTGGTAAATTGCTAACTTCCATTTCCATCACCTCGCTTCTTCAAAAATCTATAGTTCAACAATACAGCAGGATTTTGACTTTGTAATTAAAGCCATACTTGAACTTCGTTTCTATCCTGCATTTTCAAGTGTCGCTTTAATTACAAAGCAGAGAAAAGGTCTTACACTAGGGACAACTCAGCAGTTGCTGGAAATAAAAAAATCCCTGGAGGATGATATGAAAAAAATCATTTTAATTACAATTTCGTGTGCTGTTCTTGCAAGCAGTCTTTTTGCAAAATCAAATAGTCTTCTCGGAAATATCGAAAAGCTTTCTAATAGTCTGGATAAAACAGAAATCAAGGGAGTAGAGGGAACAATCCCAGAAGGGAAGACTCTTCGTGGTGGAGTAAGACTTCTTCTCGATATTAAGCCGGATGCCAGCGACACAAAGGTAAAGGCAATCCTGCCTGAAATTCAGAGCATCGATCTTTTAAATGATGTATACAAAATCCATATGAAAGTGATTTCAAAAATTGCAATTGGACATTCCTGCGAAGAATCCTGGGCTGCAATTTCAAAATCAGAAAATGGCTTTCTTGTAAAAATCGAAAAGTTCAAGACCTATGCCTGCAATCCAGATGGTTCTTCTGTTGGAGACATCCGCGATATGAGTGCAAAATATTTTGACAAGCTTGCTCAGTGGTATGTAGATTCACTCATAGAGCTTTGCACAAAAACTTCTGAAGAAGACTTTGCAGCAGCAGATGCAAGTATGCTTACAAACCTGCCATATTATTGTGATGTAGCTCGGACTGCGGCTAATAAACTGAAGTCAAAAAAATGGTATAACGAGCATCCTATTGAAGGCCTGCCAATTTCCGGAAAATATTATTTCTGGGGAATTGATGAAAGTAAAACACCGGGCTTTGCTTACGAGCTTAAGTTCGCCTTCGTTGATAAGAATCTGAAGTCATACTTCTTCTCTGTTTTGAGTAACAATGATTCTTACATCGACCTTAAAGAAGATACAGCTGTGAACATTAATGGTGTAATCCGTTCTGTATCCTATTCTGATTTTGGAAATGATTATAAAGTTTCAGATATCGTGATTGAAGAACGATAAAATTCTAGCTGCGCTTGAATTTCAAAAGTATTTATTGACATATGGCATGACATCTTTTATTCTAAAGACGTAAGCACTTGTTGCTTTCATGCCATATCTTTTTTAGATAAAAAATCCGTTTTGGCAATACGGAGTTTTGGAAAGAATAGTTTCTTTCATTTTGCATTCAGTTTGGATGCAGAGGGCGTAGTGTATCTATGCCTTAATCAAAACTCCAGAGGTATTGTATGAATCGGACTTTAGACTCTAGACTCTTTTTAAATCCCGTAGTTCTAAAATCAGAAACAGGAAAGAATATTGCAGAATATATTGCAAGAAGTAATCTCAGAATAAAAGATTTGCAAAATCTTTTAGAACTTGAGCAGCCACAGGCTATATATAACTGGCTGTCTGGAAAGGATATACCAAAGGTGGATAATCTTGTAAAACTTGCCCACTTTCTGGATACTACAATTGATAAGCTGGTCGCAGTAGATTTGCGGGAGAATCAGGCAGAATGTGATGTTCCAGAAAAATTTTTGTATATTCGATAAGGGGGGATTATTATGAACATTTATTTTGGACTAGAAAACGTTCTTGTTACCCCAAAGCTGAAATGGCTTCCCGGCGCAAAAATGATTTATGATGAAGTTAAACGCTTTGCCGAAAGCCTTGGCTGGGACGTTAAGATTCTTGCACATTTTAATAAGAAAATAGACGGAAGCAAGCAGGAAAGAATTAACTGGTGTTTGGAGAATCTTGGGCTGTCAAAATCAGATATAAAGACAATTCCAAATCTCACAGACATGCTCTCTTATGCAACTCCCGAAAATATACTAATAGATTCTCATGAAGAAATTACAAACGGCTTCTTGTATTCAGGCGGATTTTCAATTTTATATGATAGTGTAGCTACAGGTGTAAAGAAAATTCAGTATTTGATGGATGCAGTTAAGGCACTAGAGGCAGAAAGTACTACAGCCGGCAAACCGGAAAATGTAAGAGATGCTCTTTTAGTAATGAAGGCTCGCTTAAAATATCTTTTCAGAAAAATTAATATAGAATCAGATGAAGGCGAATATGTGTATTGCCGATCTCAAGGGTATTATGAAGCAGTCTCGTTTTTAGATATTTATTATTATGAAGAATTCGCAGATAGAGTTGATTTGTCTCCAAAATTCCAGGCCATTGAGGTCTTGTCTTTTGAGCTTGAAAAATATTCCGAATCTCACTGGTCTGGACAGAGCTTTACAGGATTTCCGTCAATGGATACGTTATTTTCCGAATACAAAACTGATCTGCAGAAAAAGCTCGTGGACTTCTATAAGAAGGATTTCTCTCCCCTAATTACAAACTATTATGATCGTATCAGCCAAGAAAAATTTATCTTCGGCAAAGCAATGAAGAACATAGAACGAAACCAAAACCAGTTATACTTCCATAGTCTAGATAGTGAAGTACAGTATGCATTTCTGACCTTTGTTTACCTGAATCTAGTTGCAAACATGCTGCAGAATGAACTGGCGAAGGCGGAGTTATATTAAATTATATTATAAAAGCTAATGCTAAATTATAGTTGCAATTATTATATTATAGTGTTATAGTTTTTATATGAACAAATTCAATCCAGAAGCTTTTGAAGATTGCAACGCAATATCAGAAGAAGAACAAATTTTTTATGATAATCCGATTGAGACATTCCAGGCAAACTGTCTCCAGAATGTTTTATATTTATGCGGATGGGATAAACGAAATCTGGCTCATTTATTAAATGTTTCAGACTCTACTATAAATAATATCCTGGCAAATGAATCAATGACCAACAGCAAGCCAACTTACTTATCTCGTTGTCAGTTCATATCTCTTTTATCAATGATTCAAACAAAGAAGGTTAGACTTGAGCATAAAGTATTAATTGTATTTTATTTATTTTCATATTTATGTGCAGGGCTCCCTGCAGAAATGAATATTGAAACATACGAAAAAGTCTTTTCTCTTGAATCCTCAGAATTAGATAAAAAACTATTCTATCAAGTCTTAAATAATCTTAGTCCTGATTTATATCATTCATTTAATTTGTTTATGGAATGGCGTTTTAAGGCCCCAGAAATAAGCATGAGCAAATACTATGGAGGAGAAGAGAATGATAATATTTCGGGTCTCTGGTTTCAAAAGCAACCAAGAGATTCTGAGGAAGAAGCTATAAAAAAAGTTATGAAGAATATTGATAAGTTCATTCCGAAATACCTTGAATGGTATATAGAACAAATTACAAAGTGGGAATAGCAGGAGTTGAATAATATGAGAACTTCAATAGCAATTTATTTTGATTTGGAAAATGTTGATCCAAAACTAAATCTTAAGAAATTACTGGAAGCAGTAACCCTTGATATAGAAGATGATTCTACTCCTGTATTTGCTATAAAGCTTGCTTGTGGAAGAACAGAGTCAATTGCGCATTTCAGGGAACAGCTTAAAAATCTTAATTTTGATATTCGTGAGGCTCCTCAAGTATCAGAAGGTAACAGTAAAAATAGGGCAGATTTAATTCTCACTGTAGAGGCTTTTGAAAGTTTATATCAGAAATCTCCAGATATTGATTTGTATATATTCATTACTGCTGATACAGATTTTACAGTTATCATGGATAAGTTACGTAAGTATGGGAAAAATGTCTGGTTGGTAACACGAGCAACCGATAAGGAAAAACAGTTGTTTACCAGCAGCTCAGACAAGATTCTTGTTATTGATGATTATTTTTCAAAACCAGATAATTCCAAAAAAGAACCAACTCAAATTGAGAAAATACTTACTGCTCTGGATTTTAACAAGAACGAAGCATCTAAGATCAAAAAGATTATTGAATCATTTGATAAAGACAAATGGTATGATGGAGGATTATTCGGAACAAAGCTTCGCAATCTTATTAAAGACTTCTCATATAAGGGCAAGAAGGTTAACAGTCAGAATAAACTGTTCGAAGAGTTTAAGAAAAATGGAATAATAGATACTAAGAAAGAAGGTAAAGTCGATAGTTTTAAAATTCTGAAATAGTTGATCTAAAATATTGCTCATCATAAACTATCTATGTTTCGACTTACATATTTAAGAGTCCTCTTCAAAATCAGCATCTTTCCCAATAAATTTGATATATTCTTTGAGATATTTCACAGGGAAAGGTGTAACTGTATATTGCCCGGTTCTTACAAATTCTACAGTTAGCATATGACAGAAACTATTAAACAATATTTCACCATTTGGATTCATTCCATCTTGATTCCATGGAATTACATCACGAATAATACAAGAAGTAGCAATTGATTGTTTAATACCATTCTCTTTCTTTCCTACAAAATATTTAAAAGTTCCATCTAGTACTGTAGATTTTACACCTATAAGAGAATTGAAAAATTTCTTTTTATTCTCTTTTGTTTTCTGTTCCGCATGTAATAAGATAGGTTCCCCCAATTCTGATGTTTTTTCATAAAAAAAATCAATGAAAGGTCGTAATGTTTTAGGCTTTATGGACAGTTTTTTATTATTCTTATAATACACTCGTAAATCACAGTTTTTTATAGTTTTATCAGGAGTTGCGTTCATATTATTATTCATTATAGAGAATGCAGTCGCTAATGAATCAGAAACCGGATATGATTTCTTATATTCTATTATGAAGTTCCGAATTAATTCTTTATCAATATAGTTCTGAGAATTGGCCAGAAGGAGCTTTTCAGAAAGCTGGTTTATATCTGGCAGCGTAAATTGCTTTGTCTTATAAATAACGTTTATATTACTTATATCATTATATATAATACATTCAACATTGGAGTATTTGGAATGGTTGTAGTATTGGAAAATCGAAAAGATGGCTTCCCATTCTTCATCTTCTGGGAACTCATTTGAGTTTTTACTCTCTATTGTAAATGAAGCATCTGCGTTAATTTTGATTTTGTAAAAATCGTAATCATATATTTTTTTATTGTCTTTCCAACGATCCTTCCCAACTCCACTGATAACCAAATTCCATGTTTTTGTCTCTTCCCATTTTACGGTAGTGATTCTTTTGTCATGCAAGTCTTGTTTTATCATTAATTCTTGGATTAAATTCTTTATCATAGAACTATTAGTGAATCTAATTGATTCAACTTGTCTTAAGGACAGTTCTGCTTGATTAGAATCCTGGATATCAAAGTTTTCAACTGTAACATGTTGTATGACTTCATCTTCGGTGTATAGATTGTGTTGATCTTGTGGTTTATTGAATTCAGGAAAAAGGTTAGGGGCTTTTAGTTCCTCTTTAGTTGCATAATAGCCGGAGTCTTTTTCATGAATCATTTCTATAATCAATTTTCCTGGTTCTCTAGAACTTGAGAATTCAGTGACATTATAAGGTGGTTTTGATAATTCGTTTTTAATCAAATCCAATTTAGCAGAAGATTGAACAAGTGTATCTCCGGCTTTATTAACTAAACATACACCATAATGAGATAAGAACGATTCATAATCTTTATTTTCATAATTCATTAATTGCTGTTCATGTGTTTGATATCTATAGATAGGTATTTGTTCAATTGATATATAATCATTTAACTTATTTTTAACATCAGCAAAGAAAGAAGATATCATTCCACATTTAGAACGCAAAAAATGATTATAATCATTATCTAAATTTAGGAATGTTGTTATATGTCTTCCTTCTTTTCGTAATGCTTTGTTATCAAGAAAAACAACATTAGAACCATAATCATCGTGGATTCGCTTCCGAAGTTGTGCTGTTTTTTTATCTATAACAAAGTTTGGACCAATATTTTTGGTATTTGATTCTTTTAATTTATTGTAATCAGAGAAAGTAACAGTCTTAGCTTCTAGAACCATTTTATTATGGATATCTTTGTTTGGAAGATAGAATCGTAACTGAAGAAGCTTGAACATTTCGGTATTAATAATTTCTTCTGGATTATAATATAGTTGCCCTGTAATATTATTGTATTCGAAAAATTCATTTTGCCCATTTGATAATGAGTTTACTATTAATTGTGCCAATTCATTATCTAAAATTGATTCTGTAGATTGTATGTCTAAATCATTAAAATTTACCAATTTAACAATTGAGTCTTTATCAAATTTGCAGATTTCATCTCTTAAATCATTCAATGAAACTATATCTTTCTTGAACATTATGAACCAGCGATTATTATAGTCATAAAATACAGAACGAGCTTTGAATTGTTCTGCAGGTAAATCAAGAACATTGGTTTTGTATGCTTTATTAGGAGTGGTTATTTTAAATATCGAAAAGTCTCTTTCTATGTTTTTCCGATTGAGTCTTACATCCAGATTGTTAGTATAAATCGGGAATTCTTGTTCTGGGAAATTATCTATCATTACTGTCTCCTATGAGCATTTTTATTGCTTCTTTATTTGGTTGGCCGGCTTCATCTATAAGCCATGGAATTTCTATAATTCTATCATCGCAGTTGCGGTGAATTATATTGTCATCTGACTCTTTTAATATATTTATGATATAAGCTCTTTGACCACCAATAGAATCCAATTTTTTTAAGATTTTGGCAAAGAGGAAATTCTTATCTTTAATTAACTTCTGTTTCCAGTGCTTGAAGTCGATGTAGATATCTTTGGACAAGATGAAATCAAAGAATTCATAGTAATCTGGTTCTTCTATTTCTCTAAGGTTGATGTTTAATTCTTTTTCCAGTATGTATCTTCCTGCAACTTCTCCAAGGGCTCCTTTATAAATGTTATTAAAAAGGGCAGGGGAAATAATCAGTTCTTTATTTCCAAAGCTTGTGCCAAAATTATTTCTATTAAAAGCATCTTCTAGACCAGGATATTTGAAAAATTCTTTTAATCTGGCAGAATCTTCACTTACTGTCATTACCGTGTATTCATTTTCATTTTCTTTTTTGAAGGCAGAGTAATCCTTAAATATATTAACTTTGATATCAGAGAAATCGCCTTTTTGCGCGAAATAGTATTCTGATTTATTTTCATAATTAGGAAAGTAGAATTTCTTAATAGTACGGATGTTCTCTGCTTCTTTCTGTGTTGCTGTTGGATATTTCAAAACAGTTTCGCGAAGCTCTTTCCACAGATTCATACTGTAAGACGTCCAATCTCGCTGCAGAATACTCTTTATATAAGAATCTGCACTTTCTGATTTTATAGATGCTTCATTTTCAATTATTGCTTTATCATCAGGAAGTGGCTTTATATATTGTGAGGCATAATTGAATAAAGCTTCCAATTCTGGATTAACGATATCCATTCGTATACATGAATTATCAATTGTTGTCAGAAGAGAATTGTTTGTATAAATGTAAATGTTATTCTTCTTATTGAAGGTTCTACAAAGGCGACCTACTGCCTGAATCACATCTCTTGTTGCTTTTCTTCTAACACTTGCACAAGAGCGTAATGAATCTATAGCTGTAGAATAATCCTTTTTGTTTGAATATGCTTTAAAACCAGTCTGAATAAGTTGAGCAAATACAGAAGGTCCAATTTCAAAGTTGGAATACAAATATTTTACTTCAAACAAATACTCTAATAATTCCTTCAAGCCGATATTCTCAACGTCATTAATATTAGTAACAACATTAGTTATGTCACCAAGATAAATGCCATCAAAGTCTTTCTCGTTTTTTGGGGTCTTGCCTGGACGTTTGTAAATTGTAATTACTTCTTCATTTTCTGGAATTGAGTATTGCAAGTTTTGACCGGCACCAATGGTTTTGTAAGATGAGAATACAAATATCTTTTTACCATTTGAAAGGTCTTCCAGCAAAGAATCCTTTTGATTATCAAAATCGTTACCGTTTAGAATCCTGATTTCTGGAACAGGAAGTTTGTGTATTTTACAGAAGTATTCTGCAAATTCATTTAGTAATTTAATATCAAGGTGAGGTTCGTTTTCCTTAGGCAGAGCCATATTCAAACAAAGGAAAGATTTTAAGTCATTGTTTTCAATAAAGCGCTTTAATACTTCAAAAATATTGCAGTATCGCTTCTGATAATATTCGGCATTGTTATTGGAAATGCCCAAAGTCGAGAGTTTGTTATAGAAAATTTTTTGCAAGTCAGAATCATTACATATAAGGGCTAATCTATCGGAAACAGATTTGTTTTCAATCCCATAATCAACAGAATTGACAAGTATATTTACTCTTCCATCTTTGTAGGCTTTCCATTTTTCTTTCTGTTCTGCTTTAATAGATTCATAACTTTCTTCAGAAAGGAACATGAATTTATCTTTTAATTCTTCTTTTAAGTAATCCAGGGCATAATTAGAAAGCACAGAATTAATTCTACATGTTGCAGAAAGTCCAATTACTTTTGTATGTTTTGCCATAAACAAGAGAATTTTCTCTGGAGTATTATTGATTTGAACAAACTGAATCTTAGTCTCTTCGTTATGGCTGTCACTGTCTAAGAATTCAAAGAACTTGTACCCACGGTTGTAGAATGAAAAGTCTTCAATGCTTGTATTTAATTCCTTTCCAGGGATATTCTTGAGCTTTGTTGAAACCGCAAGGTCATGAAGTATAGTGTTCAAACGTTCATTCTTAAAATATATGTCACAAATTGTATTAACTGCACTTTCAAATGTGAAAGTTTCATAGATTCCGTTTTGGGCTGATTTTCTTCTTTTGTCATTTTCATATGCTGCATATTTATCTGCCCAGGTTGCAATGAATCGTGCAAAGTCATTTAAGAATGTGGTTAATTCTCGAAGCAGAGAATATATGTTTATATCGGTATCGAGTTTTTTATTTTTTTCATAATCTTCTTTTGATTCAAAATAGATTTTTACCTGTTGAGCATCGTTATCTACGATAGTTCTTATGTAATGGCAATTGTTTTTTAAGTAACTTCTAAATGTGCCATCAAAAAAGAGGAAACCCCTGCTGCGATCAATACTTTCACTATCTGTTTTGTAGTTATAAAAAAGGGAATACTTTTCGAAAATCGAATCTACAGCATCAGCCATAGAATCTAGAGTCGATAAATATGGTTTGTCCTGAGCATATTCAGCATATGGGCGGTAGAAGGCAGTTGCGGGCTTATAATCATGCAGCTTTCCATGCAGTTCTTTTACAATATCAAGATAATCATTCTGAGAATCGATAGCCTCTTGAATTATTGCATCTTTTATTGTTTCTTTTGTTGCATCAAATTCATCAATAAAGATGATGGCATTTTGCAAAACTTCTGCAGAGATAAAAGGGTAGCTTGGTTTTATAAGGGTATCATTTCTTGTTAGTAGCTTGTTTATGGAAAGAAAGATGATTTTATATTCATCTGTGAATACCGTAGGGTATATCTGGGGAATCCAGCGATAATTTTTATCACATTTTAGAATCGTCTTCTTTTCATCTCGGGTGCCTTTGATTTTATCAGCAATTATTTTTCTAAGATATTTGCGAAATGCATATTCGGCATCAACAAGTTGCTTTTCTATATCTTCTTGATATAAAGAAGGTGTAGATGTAAAGCTCTCACTCTTTGAAATGTCAATTAGTCTTTTTAATGTCTTGTATTCACCAGATTGAAATTCGAAAGGAACTTTTGCCTCAGGTAGATTATCTTTTGCAAAGTTTACATTCGATTTAATTTCTAACACTTCTCTATCATAGTTAGGATTCTTGTGTTTTTTGTAAGCCTCTTTCATCTCTGGTATACACAGATTTTTCAGGAGACTTGTTGTGAAGTACACCTGTTTAGCATCGGGAGAATGAACGTAATCATAAATAGCCTGGCAGGAATAATAACTCTTACCACTACCAGTATTTGGATCTTCAAGTAAGAGGCCGTTTGTAATCGTTTTGCTGTAAATAAAATTATTTGTTGATGTAAGCATTTATACTCTCCTCAAACAATGCCGTTATAGGGCTATTTATTTCATTTATGCGTAAGGCTGGATATTTAAGAATAAAGCTTAGGTTTGTTGTGATTACTCTTGCACATGGTAAAGAAACATTAAATACATAACTAATCTGAATATCAGTTTTTAACCCTAGTTTTAATATTACACCTGCTGGAGCAAGCGCTTTTTGAGCAAAAGTATCTGCTTCAACTTCTTTTTCTGCTTCTGTAAGTTTAGATCTATCATGGTCCAGTTGAATGTGGCCAATCTCGTGCATTATAGAAAAGTTTACCCTTGCAGATTCAATAGCATCGTTATAGGCAATTACGAATTCCTGATTCTTTGGATTATAAAAACTGAAAGCGTCATCGCTATAATCAATATCATTGCTTGAATATGCGGAATACTTTAATACTCGTATTTTTAGTTTATGGCATAATTCAAAAACATCGATAGGGAAAGAGTTAATTCCTGCCGCTTCAAAAGTATCGAGAATAGATTCTTCTATATATATACGCTGTTCTTTACTTAATGCCATTTTAGTCTTCGCCAAGAATAAGGTTAATGAGTGCCTTCTTTTGCTCCTTTGTAAAATCTTTTGCTTTTCTAGCTACCAAAGTATTTATTTCTTCATAAGAAACATCGTCTGTCTCAGTTTCACCAAGGAGTACATTGGTAGTTGTTCCAAGTGCTTTTGCAATATTCAAAAGATTTGCACCGCGGGGAACTCTGTCTCCTTTGATGTAATGAGACATGGCAGCTTCTGTTACTCCTGCCGAGGATGCAAGTTCCTTCTGGGAAATCCCTTTCTGGTCCAGCATCTCTTTAATTATTTGCCCTGTTGATTTAGATTCCATTTTTCAACTCCTGTTATAATAAATGATAATATAAAATTATCAAAACGGCAAGCAAATTCTTTAAATTCCTTTTTTTATTTTTTAATTTATGAACTATTCGGCCCCATTTTTTGGAATTCATGATATAATGATTTTATGGACGTTGATTACAAAAAGCTTTTTAATAGAGTAAAAGAAAAAGGTATAAAGAATAAAACAGATTTTATTTCTATAACTGACATTTCAACCAACATTCTAGCAAAACTCAGTAAAGACGAGTTTATTCCAATTAATAGCCTTAAAAAAGATTTGTATAGCTTTTAATTGTGATGTTGTTGATGTTTGTGCAATCAATGAGCCTAATATAAGAAAACAATAGAGATTATTATTAAACTTCAATAGGAGAAATATATATGGCAAAAAGAAAACAATTGACAGACGCAGAAATAGCAGAAATGCGAGACATTGAAGCATATACTCATGAATATGAAAAGCGTTCAAATAATCCGCCTGTAGGCTTAGCGAGTAAAGATAAAGAACAGGAATCTATCAAAAAATATGAATTTGATCCACATATAGATCCTATGCTTGATTGGGCTGGTAAAACAGAAGGAACAAGTTTTACTGTTCCTACTTCTTCTATTCATATACATGAATCCATAAAACCTCATAAAATAATAAAATCAGTTCAGAAACTTCAAGATGATGTAGATTTATATCAGGGGTGGCTCTTTGAAGATCCGATTCAGAGAATGCATAGAAAAAATGCAGCTATAGAGTTCTATAAACATGGAGTTGATTGGACAAATAGATTAATTGTGGGAGATAGCCTTGTTGTAATGAATTCTCTCTTAGAAAAAGAAGGCATGGCAGGTCAAGTTCAAATGGTTTATATAGATCCTCCATATGGAATTAAATATGGTAGTAATTTTCAACCATTTGTAAATAAAAAAGATGTTAAAGATCGTAAAGATGAAGATTTAACACAAGAGCCTGAAATGATTAAGGCTTTTAGAGATACCTGGGAATTGGGGATACATTCATATCTATCATATTTACGAGATAGATTACTGTTGGCTAGAGATTTATTAAAGGATTCTGGAAGTGTTTTTATTCAAATAAGTGATGAGAACGTTCATCATGTTCGAGAAATTTGTGATGAGATATTTGGTGCTGAAAACTTCATATCTAATATATGTGCAAAAACAAAGTTACCACTTGGTAATACATATATTGGTGGTTGTTATGACCAAATCATTTGGTATGCAAAGGATAAATCAAAAACAAAATATCATAAGATGTGGTTACCACGTGATATTGTTAATAATTCTGAAATGGCTTTTGTTGAATTACCAGACGGCAGTCGAAGACATTTAACACAAGATGAAAAAGAAGATCTTAAAAAACTTCCGAGTGGTTCAAAAGTTTTTCAACGCATGGTTTTGTCATCGGCTGGTAAAACAGAATCTTGTGTTTTCCCTTTTGAATTTGAAGGAAAGGAATTCTGGCCTATAAAGAATCGATCATGGAAAACAAATAAAGAGGGAATGGATAATCTTAAAAAGAAGAATAGATTATTTACTTTAGGTGATAGTTTATACTATGTTATGTATTATGATGATTTTCCAGTTATGGAATTACCTAATATGTGGCCGGATACAACAGGCGGCTTTACTGAAACAAAGAAATATGTCGTTCAAACTGCGCCAAAGATAATTCAGCGCTGTATTCTTATGACAACAGATCCGGGAGATTTAGTATTTGATCCTACATGTGGAAGTGGTACTACAGCATACTTATCGGAACAATGGGGACGACGATGGATTACATGTGATACCTCTAGAGTTGCAATAACTTTAGCTAAACAAAGATTAATGACGGCAACTTTTGATTATTATAAACTTTCACATGCAGAACAAGGTGTATCTGGTGGTTTTATATATAATACAGTTCCACACATTACATTAGGGGCTGTAGCTAATAATGAACCAACTATGAATGAAATATTATATGATCAACCGATTATAGATAATTCAAAAATTAGAATTACAGGCCCTTTTACATTAGAAGCTCTGCCTGCTCCAACAGTAAAACCTCTAGATGATATTTCTTCTTTTGTAGAAGATTCGACTGCGAAGCAAACAGATTGGCGTGAACAATTATTAGCAACAGGTATCCTAGGTAAAAATGGCATGAGGCTTGATTTTAATAGGATAGAGCCGATTTCGGGGACAAGATATTTTCAGGCTGAAGGAGAAACAAAAGAAGATAAACCTAGAAGAGCAATAATTTGTTTTGCAGGCGAAACAAAACCTTTAGATTCTCGTATGGTAGCTTTAGCCTTAGATGAAGCTGAAAGTTTACGGCCTGCACCGGAATTAATTATTTTTGCTGCATTCCAGTTTGGACCTGAAGCTTCTAAAGAACTTGATGAAACAAAATGGACTGGTGTAACAATATTAAAAGCACAGATGAATACTGACTTAATGACATTAGATTTAAAAAAGAAAAAGTCTTCAGATCAGTCTTTCTTCTTAGTTGGTCAGCCAGATGTTGAGTTAATAAAAGATAATAGAACAAATGACAAATATAAAGTAAAAGTTAATGGCTTTGATTATTATAATGTAAAAACAGGAACTGTTGATTCTGGTGATTCAAGTAGAATTGCTATGTGGGAGCTTGATACAGATTATGATGGCTTATGTATTGAACCTGTTCAAGTTTTCTTCCCAATAGACGGTGCTAATAATAGCTGGAAGAAACTTGCAAAAACATTAAATTCAGAAATTGATGAGGATTTAATAGAAAAATATGCAGGCAATGAATCTTTATGGTTTACTGCTGAAGAAGGGACAAAAATTGCAATAAAGATAATAGATGATCGCGGAATTGAGAGCCTAAGAGTTATTACAATTGGAGAATAGAATAGACATGGCAGGTATTGATAAACTTATAATTAATTCAGCATATAAAGAACCTGAATATCATTGGAAATATGACATAAATAAACAGGCTTTTGTAAAAGAATTGGGACGAAGACCTGCTGGTTATTTCATAGCAGGCCAAGGTTCCAATCAATACAATGATATTGGAGAGTTTATACAACTTCCAATGGTTAATATGATTCGACCTAGAGTAAAAGCTTGGCGAGCTGCTGGATATCCTGGTGTTACTGGTGTTACAAAGAAATTGTTAGAACATTGGAACAATAGAGAAGTTAGACAATATCCATTTTTCTTTTGTCAGTTAGACGCAATGGAAACTCTTATATGGCTTACTGAAGCTCCTGCTGCCGATAGAGTTGGAATTGATATTCCTTCGGATGGAGGAGACTTTAAGCGAATATGTACAAAGATGTGTACTGGCAGTGGTAAAACAACTGTCATGGCTATGCTAATAGCTTGGAACATTTGCAACAAAGTTTCATATCCACAAGATAATAGATTTTCGAAAAATATTTTTATTGTAGCTCCTGGATTAACGGTAAAAAGTAGATTACAAGTATTAAAAACAGGAGGAGCAAAAAATTATTATTCTGATTTTAATATTGTTCCTATTGGACTTGATGATAAATTGCGACAAGGAAAAGTTAAAATTATAAATTGGCAAACTCTTGAATGGGATACAGAAGAAGATATGGCTAAGAAACATAGTGTAGATAAACGTGGTGTAAAAAGTGATGAAGCTTATGCCCGAGAGATTTTACAGGAAATGTCAAAGGCTCATAATATTCTAGTAATAAATGATGAAGCTCATCATGCTTGGAGGAAGAATCCTGAATTAAAAGTAAAAAAATCAAAAGAAGAAAAAGAACAAGAAGCAGAGGCAACTGTATGGATTAGTGGCTTGGATAGAATTAATAAGGCAAGATCCATTCTTACTTGCTATGATTTCTCTGCAACTCCTTTTGCCCCAAATGGAAAGAAAAATGATGAAGAAGCCTTATTTGGTTGGATAGTTAGCGATTTTGGATTAAATGATGGAATTGAATCGGGCCTTGTAAAAACACCTCGAATAGTAGTCCGAGACGATGGAATTCCTGATGCAAAAACATTTAAGTCAAAATTATATCATCTTTATAGTGATGAAACTGTTAAGAATGATATTAATAGACCTGCAAAACCAGAAGAGCCTTTACCTTCATTATTGACACAAGCATATTATATGTTGGGAAAAGACTGGCTAGAAACCTATAAAGAATGGAAGAACGTAAATTTTCCAGTACCACCAGTTATGATAACTGTTACAAATAGAACAGAAACTGCTGCTAGAATAAAGTATGCCTTTGATCATAAACGAATAGGAATCGATGAATTAAGTATTCCAGAATATACAATTCATATTGATTCAAAAACAATGGAAGAAGCAGGAAAGAATGATGGTAAAGTTAGTAATAAAGATGCGGCAAATTCTTTAAGAGAAATTGTGGATACTGTAGGCCAAAAAGGTAAATCCGGAGAACAGGTAAGAAATGTTATTTCTGTAGGCATGCTTACAGAAGGATGGGATGCCAAAACTGTAACTCATATATTAGGATTAAGAGCCTTTTCCAGTCAATTATTGTGTGAACAAGTTGTAGGGCGTGGCTTACGTAGAACATCATATGATTTGGAAGAGGGAACAGACCTATTTTCTCCAGAATATGTAAATATATTTGGTATTCCATTTTCATTTTTACCAACAGAAAGTGATGATGGAGGAACTGGTCCTAAACCACCAAAACCAAAAGTACAAATTGAAGCTTTACAGGAAAGGTCTCAATATGAAATAAGCTGGCCAAATATAATTCGTATAGATCGAGAATTCAAAAATACATTAAAATTGGATATTTCAAAAATTACACCATTGACTCTTGATGCAAATAATACAAGAATTCGGGCAGACTTAGCTCCTGTAATTGATAATAAGACAGATTTAACTAAGTGTACACAAATAGATCTTGAAAAGCTCGATAAAGAACTCCGAATGCAAAAAGTTGTATTCGAAGCTGCTGGACAAGTGTATGAATTAACTCAATCTAGTTGGCAGAATCAGTCTACAAAATTCATGTTATTAGGGCAGATTATCAACTTAGTTGATAAATATCTTAATTCTGATGCTATTTATATTGATCCCCCTTTGTTCTATCAAGACCCGCTCAGAAGAAAATTGATATATATGTTTAATATGCAGCATATTGTTCAACACTTATGGACGTATATTAATTTAGAGCAAACAGAAAAGATGGTGCCAATTTTTGATAATTCAAGAAGAGTTCGTTCAACAAAGGATATGCCTACTTGGTATACTTCTAAACCTTGTTACATTACAAAACATTCTCAAATTAGTCATTGTGTTTTTGATAGTGCTTGGGAAAATACTGAAAGCTATGTAATAGAAAATAATAAACATGTTTTAGCTTGGGCAAAGAATGATCATTTAGGATTTGAGATATCATATGTATATCAGGGAGTAGTTTCTCAATATACACCAGATTTTCTAATAAAATTAGATAACGGTATAATATTAGTTTTAGAAACAAAAGGTCAAATGACAAAAAAGGATGAAGCAAAACGTTTTGCATTAGCAGAATGGATTAAAGCTGTTAATGAGATTGGTGACTTCGGTGAATGGAAAAATGCAGTTTCCTTTAATGTAGCGGATGTAGATGGAATAATCAATTCTTATGCATGTAGTTGTGTTGAATATGATTCAAAGAATAGAAACGATTATTTTGTAGCTGCAGAACATCCTAAATTTAGAGTATAAATCAGAGGCATTGTATGGGAAATGAACTTTTTCAAAATATACCAAGTAAAGTTAAAGATCTTGTTTCAGATATTATCAATGGTAGAATAGGGCTTCCAGATTTGCAAAGACCGTTTGTATGGAAAGATGCAAAAGTTAGAGACTTATTGGATTCAATGCTGAAAGGTTATCCGATTGGATATATCATTTTGTGGGAATCACCTGTTGAATATAAGAATACAAGTTATATTGGTCAGAATAATAAAATCTATAAACAACCAGATGATCTTGTTATTGATGGACAGCAGAGATTAACAGCACTTGTTGCAGCTCTGGAGGGGATTCCTGTAAAAGATAATAACTATAAAGAGAGAAATATTAAAATATCATTCAATCCTCTTAAAAAAGAATTCTCGGTTTGGACATCTGCAACAGAAAAGAATACAGAATGGATAAGTACAGTTAGCGAAATATTTGCTGCATATCATAACGATGCCACAAGTAAATTACGAAGAGCTTATATCAAGGCTGTTAATGATGCCAGAGAAAAAGAAGCAAAGCCTTTGCTTACAGATGAAGAAGAAGACTTAATTGAAAGAAATATTACGGAATTAATATCACTAGGAACATATGAATTGCCAACATTAAAGATTAGCACACAAGCTTCAGAAGAAGATGTATCTGATATTTTTAAGCGAGTTAATTCTGGTGGACAAAACCTTACAGAGAAGAACTTTATTGAAACATTGTTGGCTGTTTATGATAATGAAGTTCACACAAAGATTAATAAGTTCTGTGAAGAAGCTAGAATACCGGCACAAGGCACTTCTTATAATCAGATATTAGTTCCGGATCCAGCACACTTAATTCGAATGGCTGTCGGGTTAGGTTTTAAGCGTGCAAGATTGAGATATGCATATTTACTTCTTCGTGGTAAAGATTTGGATAAAGGAATCTTTAGTGAGCAGATAAGAAAAGATAATCTTGATAAATTCAAGCTTGCTTTAAATACAGTTATAGATATGAATAACTGGCATGCTTTTATGAATCTTTTTGCCTCTGCGGGATATTTAAAGGATGACATTATTTCATCATCTTATGCAGTTGTTTTTAGTTATATATTTTATCTCATAGGAAAGAATGAATATAAAGTTCAAACTGTAGAACTACAAAAGATTATTCGTAAATGGATTTTTATGTCTACTATTACGAGTTTTTACGCAGGCTCTGCTGAAACTGAAGTAGAGCGTCAGTTTGCTGATTTAAGGGATGTAAAGACTGCGAATGAATTTGTGCAATACTTGGAAAAAGAAATCTCAAAGAGATTTACAGATGATTATTTCAAGGTAACATTGGTTGGCGATTTAAATAGTTCATCTGCAAATTCTCCAACATGGTTTGGTTATATTGCAGCAATAAATGTTCTTGGAACTCCTATGTTATTCAGTACAACACCTTTATCTCATTATTTTACATTAGGTACAGCAGGCTCTAAAAATTCTATAGATAAACATCATATTTTCCCAAAACATTATTTGGAAACTATTGGTTTCGATGATGATCGTGATAGAAATCAGATTGCAAACTTTACCTATCTGGATTATCAAACAAATATTGATATTTCTGATGACGAACCAAAAGAGTATGTTGGTCGTTTCAGAGCTAAGCTTGGAGAAGATGGTTATAAACTTGCCTGTGAGCAAAATGCTTTATCAGAAGATTTTGAAAAATTACCATATTTGGATTTTCTTGAAAAAAGAAGGGTATTGATGGCTGGAATTATAAAGAAAGCTTATGATAAATTGTGTGAATAATTAGATGAAAAATAACAAATAGTTACTCATATGGGGGCGTTGCGGGGGCCAAGGCCCCTGCAAGAGAGGGTGGTGAGCAACGAAGTGCGAGCCAGGGAGAGACTTCTCCCTAAAAAATCCCTAAATTTCTCAAATTCTCCTAAAAAAACATTGGATTTATAAGCATATTCATCCATTTTTCCTTTACATAATGGATTTAATGGTGTATATTATAGTCATAGGGTGCTTGAATAAGGCTATAAACGCAATAAGCCGAACGAGCTGCTCTGGAGGACTAATATGGGATATGCAAAACATCATTATGTAGAACGTGCTCTGATGGAGTTAAATTTCCGTCCGGATGATGCAGGTATTTCTGACCTTGTGATTGCTTTTGCGGCTTTTGTTGCAAAGAAGCATTCTATGAGTTCTTCTGTTACAGTTGCTGAGGCTCTTGCTGGAGATGATGTTCCAGATGCTGTAAAGGGATTTATTTTGGGCGTTGGTTCTAAGTGGGCTGACTTTTCTCTTTCGAGATTTGAAAAGGTTTCGGATGAGGATATCAAAAATTATATTACAGATAAGATTGCTGAAAGAAATGAAAGAGTAGGGTATGCACACGGTGTTCAGAATCAGCCTGATACTCTGAATATTTTGAATGCATGTCTTCTTGATATTAAGGCGACAGACTCTGTTGTTGATTTTGGAACAGGCTTTGCTTCTTTCCCTATTTATGTTGCAAATAATTATAAATATAAAAAGCTGGAAGGAATCGAAATTGACTCCAAGACCAGACTTTATGCCAGTCTGCTTGCTTATCTGTCTGGGTTTGACATTACTATTACACTTGGTGATGTTCTTAAGCTTTCGGATTCTGAGAAATACAACAAGATTCATGCTTTTCCAGATTTGAATTCTGAGACTGTAAATCCTTTCCTCGACAAGATATGTGAGCTTCTTTCTGATGATGGCCGCGCAGTTGTTTTTCTTGCTCAGGGCTTTTTGTTTAATGAGGTTCGTGGTCATAAAGAGGAAAGACAGAAGCTTATTGATGGCGGCTTCCTCAAGGCTGTGATTGAGCTTCCTGTTGGTGTACTTCAGCCTTTTGCTGGTGTGAATACATGTCTCCTTATTTTGTCTAAGAATAACAAGTCGCTGCGTATGGTTGATGCGAGTGACTTCCATGAGAAGACCCGCCGTGGTGTCAGCTCTCTTACAGCTGAGGCTGCTGAAGAAATTGTTAAGTTCATGAGGCAGGATAGTGATAAATCCAGAACTCTTGATTATGAAGTAATCAAGGCTAATGATTATTACTTGGGATCAAGGTTGTATTTCCTTGAAGAAAAAATCTCTTTGCCTGGGGCTTATAATTATGTAAAGCTGAGTGACTTGCTTGAAGACAAGTTTATGCGAGGTGCTCAGATAAAAGCTTCGGAGCTGGAGAAGCTTGAAAGCGAAGAGGATACTGGTATCTTTTATGCTTCTGCTAAGGATATTCAGGACAATCAGCTCTCTAAGGAGCTTAAGTCTCTTAAGTCTCTGGATGAAAATCTGGAAGGGATTGTTCTTAAGGAAGAGGATATTCTGCTGGTAATGGCAATTACTGGTTCCTTAAAAGTTGCCTGTGTTGAAAAGCTTGAGGGGCGCAAAATTATTCCTGCCAGCAATATCTACATTATCCGTCTGGACAGATCTAAGATTCTGCCAACCTACTTTAAGATGCTTCTGGAGACGGAGTCGGCTATGAAGAACTTTGATGCCTTTTCTTCGGGTACGGGCATTCGTTCTATAAGTGTGGAATATCTGAACAAGCTTCAGATTCCTCTGCCACCGCTTGAGGTGCAGAATAAAATGGTTACAAAATATAAACAGATAGAAGATGAGAGCGGGCTTCTGAAAGAACGGCTCGCGGCTCTGGCCAAGGAAAAGGGTGAAATAATAACCTCGCTCTTTTAGTTTGAAAAAATAAAAAAAAGAAGTCGATTTTTCTCTCAATAGTTTTTTGCGTTGCCATACGGCAAGGCTAGGGGAGTCGTCGTCTCTTCACTAAATCGCAATAGCCCGAAAGGCTCACAGGAGGATGGTATGAAAATGAAAGATGTATTTAGAGACAATTTTTCAGAATTACAGGAATTCGATCTTCAGGATGTAGTCTCAGAAAACGTAAAGCGCTGCGTGGCTCAATCCGGCTACACGGCAGAAGAAATCAGCTATCGCGCCAATCTCTCTGTGGCAACAATCAATCGTCTCAAGGCCGGCCAGAATCTTTCTATCCACGGCATCTGTGCCCTGGCCGAAGCATTGGGTAAGGACTGGAGAGTATTCTTTGCGTAGGGGGAAATTTATGATTAAGTTTTTGATTGGTGTTTTTGTGCTGGTATTTGTTGTACCGTCTGTGTTTTTTTCAATCTGGGCGCATTTTGAAGAAAAGAAAGCTGCAAAAAATCGAAAGCCTCCGCGTCCTCTGACTCATGCCCAGATGATGGCTTTACTGGAACCAGATGGAATACCTGCAACAGCTGCAGAAGAAGAGCCCGCAGCAGCCCAGCCTGCTTCAAAGCCGGCTGAACCTCCCGAAGAACAGCCTGTGATCATACAAAGTGCCCCCCACGAGGTTCAGACAATTGTTATGAGAAGAGAGATTTATTATTAAGGTTTAGGAGCTGATTGTATGAAAAAAGACAATGATAAAAATTTGAAGCTTATGCATATAGCTTCCATTGTTGCCAAATTTAGTTTATGCGAGATTGAACTTTTCTGTTTGTGTGCCGGTAACCCAGAACTCGAAGAGGCTTGTCTTAAATTTTCGGATGCTCATAAAAATTTAAATTATGCTATTCAAAATATTTTGAAGAATAAAAATACTAAAAGCTTATTACTGCATCGAGATGCCAAAATCTATCTGGATAAGCTTGATGATTTTTATTGCTCAGCAGCAGTAAAAGATGAAAGACTAAAGTCAGTAATAAAAGACTTACAGGAAGTTATCCGGGAATTGATTTCTTAAGGTTAAATCCTTGAAAAAGAGGTTATCTATGACAGATGAAAAATATAATAGATTAATACAGGCAGCCGTGCCCTCGAAGGATGTGCGCGAGTATTGCGAGAAAATTGGCCGGACCTTTGCTCCCTATGAACTGGCAACTTTGATTTGTCAGAATACATTATTGGATTATTCTCAGAAGAATGCTTTACTTGCAGAATTAGTTCCGGAGTTGAGGGCAGAACCTGATTCAAAAGCAAAGATCATCAGAGGAGTATATAAAAATCATTATTCAAATTCTGAAGTTGCAGACGAGATAGAAGCGTATATTGATATGGAAAATAAGATGAAAGATTATCTTTTGAATGATTTTCCGGGATATGTTTATGAGCTTGAGTACGAGGAAACCGGTTCGTATCGGGATTTCTATAATTGTGGTGTATTTTCTTCTATTAATATGGTCTATGAAACAATGGAAAAAGAAATCCAGGACTTCAAGGAACTCAATGCTGAAATCCTTTCCTTCAGATTAAGAAAATATAAGCTCGATGATAGAGAGAATTATGTATATGGAAAGTTTGTGCCGTGGAAGGAGAATCCAGATAAGTTTGAGCTTAATTATCTTGATTCCTCATTTATTGGCCATGAGTACTGCTTCAATCATCGAGACGGCTTTGATAATCTTCTGGTTTTGATTCCACATCCTTTCCGCAATGGAGATATAATCCGCAGAATCGATGATGGTTTGATGGGCGTTGTTTGTAATATCCAGAATGACGAAGTTTTCTTTGAATCTCTTCAGGTCCGCGAAAAGCGGGGAGGGGACATCACAGATGTTGGCATCCCTGCTGATTATCTGGAGAATGAGACCTTTACTTATGAACATCTTGCCTTCTTTCCAACCTTGTGTGAGAAGGTAGATATTGCTTCCTGCAAAGATAGCGATCCTAAAATTCCTCTGCTAGAAGCTTGTGCAACGGTTATGAAAGGAAATGGTTCTTTCGAATATCTTTTCCACGAATGGAACAAGTATATAGATGAAAGAAGAATGGAATATCATAGACATCATTACTAATTTTTTCTATTTACCAGGAGGCTGCCCATGGAAAATGCAAAGGTAATTTGTAAGACAGATGCCGAGATACTTTTAGAGTTTGTTCAGCTAAAAGATTCTGGATTTCTTTTTAAATATGAAAAGACTGAAAATGGTCTTACTCAGAAATATGTAAATTGTAATGGAAGTGTTTATGGGCCCTTTGATTCTGTGTATTTACAATCGTCTCATACAGAAGAAGGAGAATGGACTGCGTATAAAGGGGATTTTAAGCTGGAATTTAAGGAGAATGGAAAAGAGTGTAAATCAGAAAAGATAGAAAAAAAAGATGGTAGAAACGAAGGTGGAAATGAGGTTCTTTCTCAGGATGAAATAGATCAGCTTCTTACTGCGATTTCTGAAGGAGAGGCTAATGCCCCAGAAGAAGAATATTATGAGAAAACACATGTGTTAAGATTGAACCGAAAGCATCAGGAATTTTTTGTTACAGATAAAAAGAAATATGGGCCTTATTACGCAATAGAGAATGCACAATATCAAAATGAAGAAAGCTTTCAGTTTATATGTCACAAAAGAAAGGACTTTAAAAACTGGTATTATAATATTAATGGCAAAGAAATAGGGCCTTTTCAGGGGAGCCATTTGAACTGCTATTATGATGCACAAAACCGGGCTATAGTAGATAATCTTGGGAATTATAATTTCATTCTGGTAGATGGTAAAAAGGTAAAATGCTTTAGTGGAAAATATCATTATTGTAGGATTAGAGAAGGAAATGGACATACAATTATAATTGGAGAAGATTCTGACAATCAGATACATTTTAAGCGTGATGGTGTATTGCAGAATTTTACAGTACGTTTAATACATGATTTAGATAATGGTGATGTTGTCTATTGCAAAAATCAGAATGATACTGAAATCTGGTTTTATAATGATAAGCAGATTTCAATTCCAGTAAACGGAAATGATTCCACAATTTATGAAACACTCATCTCTTATAAAAGGAAGAACATTCCTTATTTCCAGCTTAAAAATTCAGAATACAACGGCATGTTGATTGATGAATTCGACATAGGATTCGTTTATCTGGAAAATCACACAATCCGTTTCTTACCCTGGGATATACTAACTTTTCATCGCGTATTAGAAGAATCAATATCGAACGAAAGATATAAAAGATATCGCGAAGGTAATTATCTTTCCCTCTACAACACAAATCGCCTTGCCGGCAGAGACTAATTCAGGAGGTACTGTTATGACAAGGGGATTGCTGATAAAGGTGAGATTCTCTTTTCCCGAAAAGTAGATAAGTTTTTTAAGTCTCGACTTCTATCATTTTTTTTTAAACAAATTCTTGACTTTTGCATTTTAAAGCACTACATTTAAAATGTTCGTAAAAGAACAGATGTCCCCTCACATCGCATGTCGTTCTGACGTGTTTTTTAATCAATATATTTTTTATTTATTCGCGTTTTTTTTACATGGGAGTGCTATGTATATATCCCGTTGTAAGAACGTAAAATTTTAATCGTTCTGCTTTTTGCAGGAAAGGAGTATTTAAATGGGAAAGAAGAATGATACTTCATTTGAATTTCAGACCCCGAACATGACAAAGTCGATTGACTTATGTTTAGTGTTATTTGCATTTCTTTTTTCTAAAAAGAATGCATTTAAAAATTCGGATATGGCCCTGCCATTAACAAAGTACAGATATTTCTTTAAGACCTTATATGATTTATCGTTGCTAAAAGAAACACGTTTGGGGTGGGATGCCAAATATAAGGATTTGATTTCTGCAGTAATGTACGATGAGGAAGCTGAGGCATTAAAGGATGAGAGCTATTTCTTTGCAGCTTTAGAAGAAGAAGTAAAAATACATAAAAAAGATTCGAAGAAACAAATAATACACGTATTGTTTCCTCTGAGTTGTCTCATGGTTCTGGTTGGGGTAATTTATTTTTTCATAATTTGCAAAACCTGGCATCTAACTAAAACAATATCGCCAAGTGAAATTATACTTGAAGCTATTCCTTCTATGTTAATATTTGCTATTGGCATATTTTTTACGTATAAGTGTGCTATATCCCTGAAAGTTTATTCTCATAAGGAAAAGGATCCTGTATTGAGAAATTGGTATCATGACATAGATCTTGAGTATTGTTTTTCAATCATGAATTCCGAAATGGATCGAATCTACAAAGAAATTAATGCCAGGAATTATGCTAAGGATCTGATTTCCCAGTTGAAGGGGTTAGCCCTTGAAGAAATTGAGAATGCAGTTAATGAAATTAATGTAAAAGCCTCATCTATAGAGGAACTTTCCAATAATATAGGGTTACTCATTAATCCTACTGAAGATGCTAAATTAATAGATGACTTCATATCATATGGAGCCCCATTAAAAAAGACCCCTAAAGGAGTTAGATGTGCAGGATCGACCAACTCGTTAGTACATTGGATAATAGAAGAAAACTATGATGATCCAGGAAGGGTAGACTGGATACTCGAAAATGTTAAAGATAAAAATGGGAAAAGAATGAATCGTGAGACTCTGCTGGAATACTTCAGAGATAATCGTGAAATATATAGAGCAAATAAAAATATGAATAAAACCCGATAAAAAACAGATAAACTAGACAAAATCAGGATATCTTTCTCTTTCAGATTCTATTATTTTTGTGGGCAGATCCTTTTGGGTCTGCCCATTTTAATTGTCGAGGAGGATAGAATGACAATAACAGAAAAAAAATTAAAACCAGTCTCATTCAGATTTCCTGACGAAATTGTCAAAGAAATGAAGAGACGAGCTGACTACCTTAAATGCTCCAAAACAGATTATGTTCGGAATCTGATTCTGAGAGATGGAGCTTCTGAGGTGTCGGAAGAATCTTTAATAACTTTTCATCTGCAGAATTTCAACAAGAAATTAGACCATCAGAATCTCTTGCTGAATGAGTATGGCAATTTATTCCTGGAATTTATCAGACTTTATTTTAGAGGAAGAACAATTTCGAATGATCCGAAAGCTAAGGAGAAAGCAGATCATAACATGGAATTGTTTCTCCGGAAGCATATTGTTGATCTCGCGAATGGAAAGAAAGTTTTTCTGAAGAATATTTACGCAGAACTTTTGGATGAAGATGATTTCCCTGAAAGAGTGAAACTCAGAACTAAAGTGCGGGAAAAATTGCTTAAAGAACCTAAAAAGAATCCGCCAAATGCTGTAAAGGAGGCTACAAATGAAAAATAAGACTGAAAATGATGAATTTCTTTCAGATTTGAACAAGGCCTTGTTCAGTTCGAAGAAGCGTCCAAAAGATAACTCTGGAAAAGAGCTTGAAAAATTATTAAAGGAAATAGAGTTGCTTACCCGGCCTCTTCCTGCCAAAAAAAAGAAGAAAAAGAAGAAGACGGAAAGTGGGGGAGGAAGAAGCAATTATTCCTGGACTACAAGCCGGAAACAGCTTTGCATAATAAAATGCAATTATGAGAAAGATTCCATGAAGAAGCATAAAGCATTCCTTAAATTCTATATGCCTCAGAAAAACAAAGAGACAGTAGAGAATAAGCCTGTGCTTTTCAATGCTACAGAGGATATCGTTTCTGCAAAAACACTTTCCGATTACGAATTAAAAATAATGGACAAGATGTTTTTTAGATTTGTAATATCTCCCAAACGTCAGGATGTTCCGTTAAAGTTACTAGTTCGGCTTTTTATAAAAACTGTTGAAAAAATGACTGGCTATGAACTCTATTGGTTTGCAGCTGAGCATAATGATACTCTTCAGAAACATTGTCATCTGCTCATAAATGGAAAAGATAAGAATGGAAAAGAAGTCCATTTCGATAAGTCTTTTTTTAGATCTGAATTTCGGGTTATATTGCAGGATCTCTGTACCGAAATGATGGGAATGCGTACTGATTATGAGATTCAGCAGGATAAGGAAGATCGTTTGCGCGCTAAGAGATGGATTAAACTGGATAATGACATTAAGGATTATGCCAGACCTGTATTAACTAGTGACAAAGATTTTCCAACATCAGTTATCGCCAAAAATTACAAAATGCATGCCAGACTTAAGTTTTTCGAAGAGTATGGACTTGCAAAACAGGTTGATGATAAAGAATTTCATGGTATTTTCCTTTTGAGTAATAATTGGGAAGAGAAATTGCGACATAGTATGAGTTATTATTGTTTCGAACAGATAAAAAATGACTTTTTCCTTAGGGAAAATCGCGAATTGCTTTATTATTATAAGGATATAGGTTCTATAGAGGGTACTATAATTCAGGTAATTCATCAGGATTTTGAATATGAGCATGACAATGCTTTAATTATTGAAGATAATCATCAGAAATTATGGTATGTACCTCTTAAGAAAGAGCCTCCAGAGGGAATGAAAGCTGGTCAGTCTGTTTTTTATAATGTAGGTGAAGCCTCAAGACCTTCTATTCATTCTCAGGTACCATCAAGGACTCCCAAAAAGCCTGACACTGATATTTCTCGTTAAATGATATAAACATTGTTTATACGAAATGCTTAACACACAAAAGTAATTATATAATTACTTTTGTGTGTACAAAGCAGGGGAGTTGTGGTATTTTTATTGTAGGGTAGAAAAAATGGATGCTAAGACTTTCTGGGATAAAATAAAAATGGCAATTTTTGAACAAGGAAAAACCTTTGTCTGGCTTTGTGATCAGGCTGGAGTTTCTGTTCAGATTATGAAAAATCGTATTTATAAGGAAAGAATCCCAGATGTTGAGGATACCCTTAAGCTTTTGTCGGTGCTTGGAACAACTGTTGAGACCTTCTTTTATGGTGATAATCAGGATAAGAAGGCTTTTGATGATACATTTTCTTTAAAAGCAGCTGAAGATGGCCTTTTTGAGGGTAAAATCCATGGCGATTCTATGATTCCGACTCTTTATGATAGTGATACAGTCTTTTATGATGATTACGGATACCAGGAAGATGGCCTTTATGTGATTCAACTGGAAGGAAAAAGCCTTGTAAGGCGCATTCAGAATGACCTTGGGGGGGTAAAAATCCTGTCTGATAATCCTTCTTATGAGACTTTGTCTGTAAAAAAAGGTGCTGCAGAGCTTAAAATCATAGGCAAAATTCATCATGCAATACATCATGTGTATTTTTAGCCAATAAAGTTCCCACGTAAAATATGACTTTTTAACGAAAAGCTGCAAAATCTCCCACGTAAAATATGACTTTTTTATCCCGAATATACAGTTTTTGTCCGGAATTTGTTTCTGTATAGTGTTTTCAGTATTGAATAATCAATCGATTACTTTGTATAGAAATAGAGGCTGATTCCAGTTTGTCGGCTACAGGATTAGATTTGGACGCAGGGGTTTGTATGACACTTTTTTCTGCTGAAATAATTCTGAAAATATGCTATATTTATGCGGCAGGGTAATTTATTAGCCTTAAAGTAGTGTAGAAAAGTTGTTAAACTGTCTACTAAAATATACTATATTTTAATAAGAAGGGAGGTTTTTCTATGAAAACAGCAATAGTTTATGCCAGCGTACACCATAAGAACACCGAAAAGCTTGTGAAAGCAATAGCAGAAAAGCATCCCGAAGTCGAGCTGATAGACGCTACAAAAACAATCCTTAAAGACCTAGCATCTTATGATCTGATAGGCTTTGCATCCGGAATCTTCTACAGCAAGTTTCACAAGGCCTTGTTGAGCTTTATTACAGATAATCTTCCAGCTCATAAGAAAACCTTTGTAATCTATACCTGCGGTTCTGATCGTTCAGCAGCTTATCTTAAGGAAATCAAAGACCTGATTCAGTCTAAGGATTCTACTCTTGTAGCTACATACTCATGTCTGGCCTATGACACTTTTGGCCCATTCAAGCTGATTGGCGGATTAAACAAAGGCCGCCCGAATGAAGATGATATCCAGAAGGCTATAGATTTCTACGAGAAGATCTGTAGATAACTCAATAATATGAATAAAACTGAATGAAAATATACTTTTTATATGAACTTTAATATTTTGGGTCTAAATCTTAAAAAAAATGCAGATAAAGACCTAAAATAATTTACTTTTACTAATAATATGGTATAATATTATTATGTTAGAAAATATAATTGCTCGAAAGAAAGAATGTGAAACACTTCAAGAAAGTTTAGAATCCAAAACTTCTCAACTTATTATAGTGTATGGAAGAAGAAGGGTTGGAAAAACATTTCTTATAAATCAATTCTTTGATGATAATTTTTCGTTTAAGGTTACAGGTATATTTGATAAACCAAAGGAAATTCAGCTCGAAGCTTTTACAAAAGCTCTCAATTTTTATTTTAATTTAAATCTCAAAGTACAAACAAGCTGGTTTGATGCTTTTGATATATTGAAAAGATCTCTTGTTGAACAAAAAAATATATCAAAGAAATCTGTTCTTTTTTTTGACGAACTTCCATGGTTAGATACACAGAAATCTGATTTTTTACCGGCTTTTGAATGGTTCTGGAATGATTGGGGCTGTGCACAGAATAATTTATTGTGTATTGTATGCGGTTCCGCGACATCCTGGATGGTTGATAATATTGATCATAATAAAGGCGGGTTATTCAACAGGCAGAATAGCAGGATTTACCTTGAACCGTTTAATCTAAATGAAACAAGAGAGTTCCTCTTAACCAAGAATATAGATTGGTCTCCTTATGATATAGCCGAATGTTATATGGTTATGGGTGGAATACCTTTTTATCTTAATCTTCTTAAACCAAAGTTCTCTGTGAGCCAGAATATTGACAATATCTTCTTTAAGAAAAAAGGGGAATTATGGGATGAGTTTGAACACTTATATCATACTCTTTTTTCGAACAGTGAAGCCTATATAAAAGTAGTTGAGCTGTTATCCACGAAGCGAATCGGATATTCAAGACAAGAAATATCAGAAAAAACAAAACTCGCAGCAAACGGTAAACTTTCAAGAATACTTGATAATCTTGTATACTCTGGATTTGTACGTTCATATCCATTTTATGGAAATAAGAAAAAGCAGACATTATTCCAACTTTGTGATTACTATACATTATTTTATTTTAAGTTCTTACGTGAAAACGCCGGACACGATGAAAACTTCTGGGCAAATTCCTATGATAATTCTTCAACAAATGCCTGGAGAGGATTTACCTTTGAACAGATGTGTAAGGATCATATCCAGCAGATTAAAAAGAAATTAGGTATTTCTGGAGTTCTTTCAAATGAATCTGCATGGTTTGTAAAAGCAGATGAAGAAAATGATGGAGCTCAAATTGACATGCTGATAGATCGAAGAGATCATGTTGTAAATATTTGCGAAATGAAGTTCTCACAGGATGAGTTTACTATTGATAAGGATTACGAGCAAAATCTTCGTAGAAAAATTAGTCGCTTTATAGACGTTTCTGGTACAAAGAAAACAATTCAGCTTACATTTGTTACTACATATGGTGTTAAAAAGAACATGTACAGCAGTCGTGTTACAAATCAGGTTGTCTTAAATGATTTGTTCAAAGAACTCGATTAGCACAAAATAATTATATGATATTAGACACTATATATAGCGTATCATAAATAATCTCACGCTATATATAGTGTCTATAATTAAGATTCTGTCTACCAGTCTGTTATTCTACCATTCTACATCTGCTAAATAACGTTTTAACAAGAATGCACAGAAATATGGGAAGGTATGAATATTGTTTTCAAATCCAACATTTCCATGGATCAATTTAATTCCAGTCGTAATATCAGGATATGAATCGCTCTTAATAAGCGTTGCGAGAGATTTAGCACGTCCATTTGTAGATTTTACTTCTACAGGTACCAAAGATTTTTTAGTTCGAACAAAGAAATCCTGTTCAAGAGTCGAATTATCTTTTTTATAATAAAACAGTTCGTATCCCTGCTTACAGAGAGCTTCTGCAATTACATTTTCGTATAAAGCACCTTTATAAACATTCATATTCTTATTGGCACGAAGATCTTCCTGGGCCTCTTCATCAAGATTAGCAACTAAAAGGCCTGTATCACGGAAATAAACCTTATATTTATCATCCTCATAGTTGCCTTTTAATGGTAAATCTGGAGTATGAAGACAATAACAGAGATTTACCATACCTGCATCCACCAGCCATTCTATACAGCCCCAATAATCTTTGAATTTTGCTCCACTCGCAACCTTTGAAATCTGGAATTTCTTATTCTCTTTTGCCAGCTGCACAGGAATATGATTGAATACATTCAAAACACGGGTCTTATCAATACCTTCCACGTATTTCTTGATATCTTCCTTATAATCTTCTATAAGTTCCTGTTGCAATTCAAGGCAGCCTTCAAAGGTTCCTTTTTCAATATAATTCAAAACAACCTTAGGCATACCACCTAAAATGCAGTAATCAAGGAAAAGATCGTTAAAAACATTAAAAGTTGTCTGATTAAAGGCTTCTCCAGACTTCATATGAGAAAGAAGTTCTTCTACAACATCATTTTCATAGCCTTTTGCCCACAAAAACTCCTCAAAATCCAGGGACTGCATGGAATATTCTGATTTGTAGCCTACACTATTGCTCTGAATCTTTTTATAGTTGATTCCAAGCATAGAACCGCTGCAGATAACATCAAATCTCCCATCTATACAAAAGGATTTTAAGCTTGTTGCTATCTCCGGAAAGTCCTGAATTTCATCAAAAAGAATGAGAGTCTTACCATCTACAAACTTTTTGGATGGATCAATCCTGGAAATATTTTTGATTATAGAGGCAGCGTCAAAGCCGTTTTCGCAGATGGTCATAAACTTTGTTTCAAGCGCAAAATTAATACTTACAAAGTTTTCATAAGTTTCTGCAAAATGCTCTATAGATTTTGTCTTTCCTATCTGACGAGCACCTTTTACTATAAGAGGCTTTTTATCTTCAGACTCTTTCCATGAGATTAAAAAACTGTCTATCTTTCTTTTTAAGTACATACTTATATTATAGCACACTTTTCCTAAAACATGAGCGAATTTTTGCAAAATATCACTATTTTATGAGCGAATCATTCCCTGCTAAACACTATTTTATGAGGGAATAATGCTCACCCTGTCGCTGTTTTATGAGGAAATCACATTGCCCTCCTTTTCAGCTTCTTTTCTTCTATAATACTTTCATCAAAGTTCTCCTGGTAATCATTCCAATATTTACAACGGATTATTGGATAGCTGCCTATGTTCTTTTTGTTCAGATATTCAACAACGCGCTTTAAGCCTTCCGGAAAGCTTTTTGCTACCAGAATTGCCTCATCCGGCATCTTATCGTTATCCAGATAGTAACCGTCGCAGTACATCAAAAGTTGATATATATCAATTACCGATGCCGTTTCTTTCTTTGCTTCGATGATAGATTTTGTTTCCTGATCATCCACGAATATATCAACCCTTGGACATTCCTTTTTGAGGATCTGCTTAAAAACAGGATATTCACGAACTGCAACTTCACCAGCCGGATTCAGTGTAAAACCACGCTCAATATCATAACCATTCTGAATGAGTTTCGCCAGCTTCTTCTTTTTTTCTATTTCTGAGATTTTGATTGGTTTAATGATGCTCTTTTTTGTAGGAACAACACTTTTTCTTAACCATTTGTAGATATCTGTTAAGTGTTCGTCCCCTACTCTGAATCCATTTTTCGTAGTTCTTGTGGCCGGCAGAAACTCTCTGCTATCAGATACTATATCTACCTGAATCAGAACCGAATTGTACATTGGATGGTTTTTCTTACCATATATCTCTTCAAACTTGTTATATTCCATAACACGGCCATTAATTCTGATCTCTGCACCAGAAGAAGTGATATTTCCCTTATAGTACCTTGATGATGTCTGATTATTAAAAGGTATTCTATCCGGAAGTGTGGCTATCTGGCCATAAGTACATTTCAGATGCAGTTTTTTATTTTCAGTTTCATCTTTTTTTGACCACAAAGGAGTTACTGCAGTGACCGTATGTTCCTCTGTTTTTCCATTAAAATAACGCAGAACAAGGTTCATTTCCACTTTATTATCTTCAAGCAATGAGGCATATGTAAAACCCAAATCTTCATAAATTCTGTCTGCAACTGAATGAAAATCAAACCTTAAAGAAGGACGAACCGCATTTTCAGCCGGAATCAGGTTCTCAAAAAGCTTAAAGTTACAGCGGACAATCAGTAAAGTACTCCCCCACTCATGTCCCGGCCAGCTGGACTCAGACTCCATTGTGTAACTCTGCTTTCCCATAACATAAGGTGCCTTAATATGCATAATCTCATGATTTGTTTTATTTTCGGGCGAACGATTGTAAATCTCCCAGGCATCATTTTCTTTATTTGCTGCAGATAAAGCCTGAATCAAACCAAAACCGTGCTCGTTTAATACAGTGTCAGAACCGGCCTTTCCCAGTGTCAGAGCCTCCCCTGCATCCTTGATTCCAAGTCCAGAATCTTCAATGGAAATGATGATAGCCTGATCAACATCATTTGTCTCTTCCAGAGTAATCTGAACCTTTTTGAGCTCTGTATTATTTCCCAGGATGTTCGAAATAGCATTGTCTACAAGCTCATTAATACTCTGCTCTGCGTTCTCATAGTTACCGCCGAGCTCCTTCCAGATGTCATTTGAATCCGGCTGTGTGTTCAAATATTTTTTATTTTCCATAATGTTCCTCCCTTTCTAAAAATGGGTAAATATGATATAATTTATGCAAGAAGTGTGGGTAAATACACATCTTTACTTTAAATATATGTACATATACCCACTTTGTCAAGAAAAATATGGGTATTTCCCTATATTTTTAAGGTTTTTTTATGGAAAAAGACATGTTCTGGAAGAATGTTTCGATATTATTGAAAAATAAAAAGATTTCTCAGGAGAAAATGTGCGAGGATCTCGGCATGAGCATCTATACTTTGCGCAGCTCCATTTCCAAGCAGGTCTTACCAAGAGTCGACGTTGCAAAAACCATCGCAGATTATCTGGATACCTCCGTCGATTTTCTCCTAACCGGCAAAGAATCAAACGAATACAAAGAACGCCTCGAAAACCTGAAAACTAAGATTGAGAATATTATTCAGGAAGAGGGAAAGTAATACACATAATATCCGATCCCCCTCACTTCAAACCCTATCATAAAATGATAGACTTTTAAAAAATCAGTGCTATACTTATGGTATGAGTAAGAAACTATCTGAAGATGAGAAAGAAAGACGTAAAATCGAACGTCAGTTACGAAGTGATGAAAAAGCAGTACAGAATGAAATAAAGCCTCCTGTAGATAAATACGGCGCAAAAATTCTCCGTATCCTTCGGGAAGAAGCACCAGCTCATCCTGAAATCAAATATAATTCAACCTACTTTGAAGAGCGTTTTAATGTTGCAAACATCACGATTATGCGCGCAACTTCAAAGCTAAGAAAGAATCACTTGATCAAAGACAAACAGGTTCATGGAAGCTATGTAATTGACGAAAAATTCGAAGATTTTTATACACAGCATTATTCAGAAGAAATTCAGAAGAACCTGAATCTTATTGCAAGCTTGGGCGGAGTTTTGCAGCAGTTTAAGAATACTCCCCTTTTTGAAAATGTTGCCGATTTAATTTATCTGCTTCAGCCGGAAATTGCAAAGAATGATGATGTTTTTTCTTCTGGACGTGTAATTGTTTCTCCTCAGATGGAATATTCTATCGACCAGCGAAACTGGGATAGAGTTTACGAAGCTATTCAGAAAAATCATAAGCTCAGATTCAGATATACCAAGCCTTATACAAATAATGAAGCAAGACGTACTGTATGGCCTTATCAGTTGATTCTGGATAATGGTACAGTTTATCTTTTTGCTTACAGTGAATACGCAGACCTCGTGCTTTTATATGATTTGAATTACATGACCGAGGTTGTTGTCATGAATGAAGAGTTCAAGTTACCTAAAGACTTTGATATAAACAATTACAGTGGTGGCGGAAGGCTCGGTGCATTTAAGGGCGAAAAAATCGAAAAGTTCAAAATTCGTTTTACAGGATATGCAAAGGATTGGATAAAGGAACACAAATGGGCCGATGATCAAACCTTCAAAGAAGAGGAAGATGCTACAATCGTATCATTTCAGTCCAGCCAGTTTGAAAGAGTTCTTGAGTTGCTTTTAAGCTGGGGGCGTCAGGCAGAACCTCTTGCCCCTGCCCGTCTCGTAAAGCGTTGGAAAGATGAAGTTCTTGCAATGGCAGAGCTGGTGAAAAAATCCTGAAGAAAAAACTCTAACCGCAGTATACTCTCCAGGCAGCAAGCTTCAAGGCTTCTTTATCAATCTGGTCCTCAGAAGTGTATTCGCTGATTCTTTGGATAATTGTATACGCAATTTTTACGGGAATCTGTGCCGAAAGAGGATGCGAATTATAATAACGGATCTCTTCAGGAGAAATTGTTTCTTCATATGTCTCTACGCGAGGATGAAGATCTCCGATCAGAGGATCCACACCTCGTTTGGCTGCGAGGCGCTTCAACTTTAATTCTTTATTCAGGCTTTTATACTGTTCGATTAATATCGGACTAATTCCACTACTGCCAGCCCCTACTCCACTTACAGCACCGACACTCATTCTAATCCTCCAGAACTGTATATGCTGCAGTGTAAGTAAGACAGGCTGTAATCATTGTACTAAGTGTTGTAGGAATTACTGCTGTAATACTTACAAGATTTAATGCTTCAATGATAGATAGTTTATGAATAAAGATTCCAGTGAGGCTGCCACCAACCAGAACTACAATGTACATATATGTAATTGCGTTTAAGTTTCCCTTCAGAAATAATGAGCTTCCTTCAAGGTTGCTGTAGTAATCTTGATCTTCCTGGGTGCGCTCTTTCTTCTTTTCTGCTTTACATATTTCCTTAAATCTTTTTCGAATAAAAATATTTGAAAGTACCAGAAGTGTTATAGAAATAATAATGGCAATAATAAAGAAGTATCCATCGCCAGATATTTTCTCCAGATTGATTCTGCTTTTATAATTAAGGATTATACTCGTATAAGAAATTTGCAGACTCATATTTATCAAAGTCAGGAATAATAAATATCGAGGTAGTGCTTGTATCTTCTCTTTAGAATTCCTGACTGTATGAAACAAGAGCATAGATAAGGCCCAGGAAAGCAGATACAAAATATTTACCACCATTTCTGGGATTGGAATGAACAGTAGAACCATAGCCAGTACTATGGCTATGGGCAGTATGTTTTGAACAATCTTCTTCAGCATATAAAACCTCCAGCTTTTTCAGAGTTTTCAATGCTGGTAATTGTATCTGAAAAGAATATCATCTAGTGATAGGGTTTGAAAAAAGTTTTACTTAAAGAGTAGGTTGTTTTCATGCCAAATATCCCGTAAGCCAGAGTATTCCCTGAAGTTGCTTTGCTTTTTTGATTGATTGATTTTCATCTGACTGTATTACAAAAGTAGGGATTTTAATTCCATTATCTTCTTCTGAACGGTAAATCACATCAAATTTCCAGAAGGCTTTTCCAAAAGCTTTTACAGCTCTTACCTCATCAACAGTACTAATGAATTCAGCTTCATCAGGGGCATGGCCTCTCTGAAGGAAGGCACAAAGTTGTGCTGTTGAGAACTCAATAGGCTTTACATTTCCGTTTTCATCATATTCGGGCTCTTCTCCAAGCTTTGCCTTAAAATCGATAGCCTTTTGGCCTTCAAAAGTAAAACCCTTTGATTCTGGTTCATGTGCAGAATATGCCAAGGCCCCAATGATAAAGTCGTAGTTCTTGCCGATTTCATATTTATCTTTATTGATTGCAAAACCTGTATCAAAGAATGTGAGACATCTTCCATCAACAAGTTCTGCTGTTATCCATCCTTCGAGTCCGTTTTCCCATTCCTGGATTTTAGAGATTTTAAGAGTAATTCGATTTCCTCCCTTTATAACTGGAAATCCTGAAACAAGTGAATTACTTTTTTTATTATTATCTGCTGCAATTACATTTCGAATGACAATTGCAGATTCTCTATCACCCTTATCATATTCAAGTATAGCTACAGGACCGTGAAGTTTCTCCTCTAGAGTATAATCACATGTAGTATGACCATAGAGAGAGCCCTTCTCTATGCTTTCTGAAAGCAGAGGTATAATATCGTTTTCTGGATTATCTAAAATACAATCCCAATGATTTCCGTGATACTGATAATTATCTTCCCCTTCTACAGCTTTAGCATCTTCATCTATTAATTTCTGAATCCTTTCATCTGTAAAATATTCTTCAGGAATAATTAATGTATTGTCTTCATCTAGAATCTGAGTTTTTAGAAAATCTCGCTCTAATATAAGGATTGTTCTTGCAAGTTTATAATCTTTATAATTACAAAGTGAATTAATTTTTATGATGATATAACCTTCTTTGTTGATTACTTGAACACCTTTGGCTGATTCGCCCTTTATATAAAAACAAGCGACTTCTCGTTCACCTTCCGAAGGTTCAAGTTCATAAAATTCAACAGGATACTCGATAGAGTCTGAATCACAATTAAAAATCATCTCAAGCGTTTCTTGCATTCCAATAAAATCAACGCAATATTCAGTTTTCAAATAAAAACATCTGCTCATAGCATTTCCTCCGTGATAAGATAATTATATCTGAGATATAGAAGAAATCATTAAAGCGGTACTTGAAAAAAAGACCTTCTCCAGTTGTTAGCTGAAGAAGGTCACAAGGCACAGTTCTTCTATTATCTCACAATAATTGCTGTGTGTGCCTTTTATTATCAAGATGCAAATTAGCTTCCATAGATTTCAAGTCTATTGCTTTAATTGCTGTACGCATCTTTATACAAGGTGCATCAGGGTTACCCCTAAGGTACAATTCCTTTTCAAAATTGCTGCCTGCACCTTTAATTTTTTACGCTACTAATTTATCAAACTCAGCATATGGTTCAAGTATCTGAAGCATGAACTCGTATGGAGTTACAACCTTGAGGTCTCCGCTTACTACATCAGCAAAGATGTTTGCTGATGCTCCACTTACAAGCTTTACCCCCTTCTCGTTCATTGTAACAGGAAGGTGTGTATCGCGGGCTTCTACGTTCCAGAATACGATTTCCGGAAGTTCGTAACCAGCAGCTTCAAACTCCTTTTTATAGAATTCGAAGGTTGAAACACCTTCTGCGCAGTAATCAAACTCCATATCAGAAATAATCAGAACACGCTCAATCATTTCCTCTTTTGGAATATTACCGCTCTTTGCTACATCAAGGATAAGGCGGTAAACCTTACCGATATCTGTATTTGCCACCTCATCAAACTTATGAATATAATTCAGTTTCTTTTTTAGAGTGTCACAGTTTTCAGGAATCTGGATAAGTTGCGGATTCTCACTAAAAGTGATGAAACTATTCTTATATGGTCCAGTAAGCTGCTCTGCAAAAAACAAAGCTAATGATGTTGCAATACTGATTGGTGCCGATTCACCGTCGCCTCGATACATAGAACCTGAGCCATCACGAACAACAATAGTCTTTGAATCAAAGTTTCCACGGTCTAATGCCTTCCAGCTTGCTTCAAGAGACAACACCTGGCCTTCATCCATTTGATTGATTCCATATTTCATAAACGGGCCAACAATCTGATATGGATACAGGGTCTTAGTATTAAGCTTTACCCTCTCCTCTTCAGGAATCTCTTCACCACGAGCAAGCTTTTCTGCCTGTTCAACTACCTTGTTCAAGAAGCTCTTATAGCGTTCCTCATCGTTACGCATAAAGGCCTTCTTGTAACGGAGCATTGCCTGGCTTGGCTGCTTAGAATAATCAAAGGTATAATCCTTACGACGAAGGTTATCTTCAAGAATCTTGATTTCCTTACGAAGCGCAGAACACAACTTACGATATTCAACAGCCTTCATGCCAAGAGCTGCCATTATGATTTTTGCTCTGGCAACACTTTCCTTAGAAGAAGTGTTGATAGAAGGAAGCCACTTTCCAAGCAAGCTTACTTCTTTACCCTTATCCATTGCTTCCTTATCTTTTTCAATCTGACTTTTAATCAGAGCGATTGCATCATCCTTTACCGGTGTATCAAGCAGAACAAGAAGATCATCCCAGCGACCATATTCTGGAACAGCATAGACAATCTGCTTAGCCATCTCAGGATAGAACTTAGCAAGCTCCTTCAAAAGCACGCGGAAGCTGTTGCGTTCACCAAGTCCGCCGCGGATGTTACGCATATAAAAAAGAATCTTAATTGCAACTACAGGATTCTCTGCGTAGGCCTTTGCAAAAAGCTTGTCCAAATCTTCAAGATTTCTTCTCATACCACCGCACAAAGAAAAGAAATCCAGACAAGCAGAACCTGTAGACTTATAAGCCAAATCACCATTCTCGGTACGAGCCACGTTCAACTGCATTTTCATTGCCTGTAATGCGTTCATATTATTATTCTCCTTGAGGCAACGCCTCTTTTATCATTCAAAAAAATTGGCAGCTCTGAGACAGGGCTAATGGATAGCTGTCTGCAGACACAAGATACAAAATCGGCGAGAGTCGAACTCGCGTACCCAGATTACAAATCTAGTGCTTTAACCTCTAAGCTACTGTTAAAGTTGCTGTATGTATCTAACTGCCAAAACAAGGCACTAAGTAACCCTTTCGGGCCATTGCTCTACCAATTGAGCTACTCCCGCATGAAGAGCGGGAGATGGGAATCGAACCCACGACACATGGTACAATTGCTGTACGTGCCTTTTAGCTGCCTGTAGGAATCGAACCTACCGTCTCTTGATTACAAATCAAGTGCATAACCAACCTGCCCAAGCAGCAAACAACAAGACGCGAACTGCCTTAGCCTGGCAATCTTAGGCATGTTGTGATTATTCTTATCTCAAACCTGTTGCTGCACGCGTCTTTTGAATTACAAACCAAGAAAGTCAATTGCCTCCAGTTACACAAATAACTGCTTTTGTGCAAGCTAACTTTTGGTAGGTTTGCAATTCATATTTTTAATCATAATAAGCTTTTTCAAATTTGTAATTAAAGTTGTCGTTTATAAAGTTCAACTTTAATTTTCTATTCAGCTGCCTTGAAGTTATAAATCGGTTTTATGACATTCAAGATATCTGCTGTAGGACCAATATTTGCTACAATATCATCCATGGTCTTATAAGCCATTGGAGCTTCATCAAGAGTTTCTTTTGTAACAGTAGTAGAATAGATCCCTGACATTTCTGCCTTGAACTCTTCCATACTCAACTCTTTTTTCGCCTTCATACGGCTCATAACACGTCCTGCACCATGAGGAGCAGAACAATTCCAGTCTTCATTACCCTTTCCAAGGCAGATAAGAGAACCATCCCTCATGTTAATAGGAATCAAAAGCTTTTCGCCCTTCTGCGCACTAACTGCACCTTTTCGAAGAATCATGTTCTCTGTATCGATGTAGTTATGAATCGTAGTAAACTGATCTACAATTTCTTCTTTCTTCAAATGAAGCCCAATAGAAATTGAATTAATCATTGCCTTACGGTTCAGCATTGCAAAGTGCTGCATTATTCTCATATCATTTATGTAGTCGTCAAACAGATATCCTGAAACATAAGCAAGATCTTTTGGAATCTGTGTTTTAATCTGGGCATTCATCTCTACCCTCTTTGCTTCAATTTCAGTTTCTCTGCCTTCAGCCTTGAGCTGAGAAATCATGGCATCCAAGTCAGCTTTTGTTTTTCCATTCAGTTGTCTCCAGGCCATTTCCTGATAATACTCAGCAATTTCAAGTCCGGCATGTCGGCTTCCTGAATGTACAACAATATATAAGTTTCCCTCTTCGTCTTTGTCTGCTTCAATAAAGTGGTTTCCACCACCCAAAGTTCCGAGACTAAGTTGTGCACGATGCTTGTTGTAAATACCCTTGATATTATCCCATTCAACTTCAGCTACATACTGATGTTCAAACTTACGAATATCAAAACCACATGGAATATTCTTTCTGATTATCATATCTAACTGAGCTGGATTAAATTTTTGAGCTGCTTCTGAATCCTTATGAATCATCAAAGTTTCCATTCCGCAACCGATATCAACTCCTACCAGGTTCGGAACAATCTTATCTTTGATTGTCATTGTGGTTCCAATAGTACATCCGGCTCCGGCATGAACATCTGGCATCAGGCGGATCTTTGCTCCAGAAGTAAATTCCTGGTCACAAAGAGTCTTTATCTGCTGTAATGATTTTTCATCAACTACATCAGTGTAAACTTTAGCTGTGTTACATTTTCCATTTACTTCCTGCATAAGTATCCTCCTGATCTAAAAACAAGGTTCCGTTTTTCCAACACCTTTCGGCACAATTATTCTTATTGTTGCGGTCTCTATTTTTTGCTGTAAGAACCTTTATGAGTAAACTATAGCAGAGTCAAATTTAATTATCACGGAAAATTTAGTGCGAAAATCTTTAATTATCTTTAAGCTGTTCGAATTCTTTTTTAAGATCTGATACAAAATTCTCAAATTCTAGATTATCAACAACCATTACAAAAGTAACTCCCGAATAACCCATATAACATTCTGAATCCTTAAATTGATATGCATCAGGACTAATAATTATTGAATAAACCCCTTCCTCAACCTCTTCAAGATAAGGAAATGCTCTATCTGGAAAAATCGATACGGACATATCAGGATCAGGATGAGATTCCCAAATCCTTGTTTTTTTATCTTTAATACAAGCGTCAAAATCATCAAGCAGGAGCAATTTATCCTGTTCGCTCGCAACTACTCCCCCTTCTTTCCCCATATACCAAAAATCACCGTATCGTTTCATCACTTTTTCGTTAAGTACAGGAATCCCCTTCCATTTTAAACAAACCTTAAAGGACCACTCTGGCCAAGTACCCCAATCTATAAATTTCATTGGAATAAACTCTAATTCTAAATCTTCATATTTCAATATAGCCATATCTTTTCCTTCCACTTAAGATGCCATTTTGGATATTAATTAGTTCTTCATTAATTCAATTTGTTTGGAAATGCGTTCCTGTATAAGATTCCTAAAGCTTGGTGGTTCAAGAACCTTTACCATAGGACCAAAACTTAAGACGCGGACAACAAGTTCTGTTTCATCAAAGCTGTCATAATTTAGAGTTAGCTGATAAACATCATCACTTATCTGAACAGCACTTTTTTCAAAATGAGCAAAGGCAAGCATTACTCTTTCCATTGCTTTACGCTCATTATAGATTTCGAGAGTTACACTGGTACGTCTGTTATTTGGTAAATCTTCTTCAGAAAGGTCATCAGTCTTTGAAGTTTCTGTCAGTTCACAGGAATCGATTCTTGCAACATTCAATATTGAATGCCGATTTTTTACTTTTGAGATAATACGGAATTTATCATCTTTTTCTGAGTATTCAATTTTATAAGGAGCACAGGTAAATCTTTTTTGCTGACCAAAACGACCGGTATATTCTACGCATATTGTCTTTTTCTGATGAATAGCTTCTAGTACAGTTCGGAAGTTCTTGATGTATTCAAAATCGTCATATGGATCACCATCAGAGTATTTATCATAAAGATAATAATCATTCTCATTAAAAAGCGCTTCCACATCCTGGAGCTGATTTTTAAGACGCTCAAGAACTTCATCACTTACAAAAAGACGGATTCGCTTATCATTGCAAAGAGCTTTAAGCCATCTCTTCTGCAAAATCGAAAGAGGCATTGTCGGAATATTTTGAATGTTTGTGCTGTAATCCTTTTTAACCAAAGGCCACTTTCCAGTTTCTAAGGCACTACCAATTGTCATAAAACTTTCGGGGAAAGCAGATTCTTTTACAATTTTGAAGAGTAAATCAGAATCCAGTTTTCCCTGCTGGCTGCAAGAGATTATAGAGGCAACGGTATTGTAATAGGCACTATAGATTTCACTGAACAGCATCGTCTGCCTCCTCCGTGAATTCTACATCTTCCTCAGAATACAAGCGATTCATTTTACGAATATCGCCATAGAATCTGCGAGCAATATATTTTTCTGAGCAGTCAAAGTAAGTAATACGACAAATAAAACTTCTTGCCCACGGAATAATTTCCTGCGGATCAAATACTTCAGCATCAAACTGAGCATTGTTATCATCAAGCAGCGTTACAGTGCCGCAACGTTTTTCGCGTAAAAGACGCTGATAAATGAACTTCTCTTCCTCTTCAAAATGAACGCGGAAGGTTACATGCACAGTTGTTGTGTCGTTATGCTTTTTATTCTGCTTTAATGCCACACCCCAGATGTGTCTTCGGAGTTCTTCAAACTCTGCCCTCTTCTGTTCGAAGCCGGCATACTCGCCGCCAGTCGTCATACCAATTATGTAATCAAATCGAAGAGCGAGAAAATATTTACCTCTTGGACGATATGCCATCAAATACATACGCCCACCCTGAGTACTCTGATAAATCATGAGTGGAATAACTTCATTGGGGAAAGTTCTGTCGTCTTCTGCGCGCCGCTGTTCAATTGTAAGATAGCGATGTTCACGGATTGCCTCAAAAAACTGCTCAACGAAATCGGACTCAATCGAAGATGTTATATAATGATGCTTGAACTGGAACACCTCACTGTTCTTTTGAATATCTCCTGGTAGCTTGTCATATAAGAAACTTCCAGTCACTCCACATGGAGCAATCTCAGAAAAGAATGAAAGAGCATCTTCCAGACCGTCCAAATCAGTCATCGGATTGCGGAAATAAAACATTGTCTTTCCATCTTTTTCCGATGAGATTAAACCTAATTCCTCATATTCCTTCAGCTTCTTTCTGAGACTAGATTCTTCGGGCAATATTTCAGACGAGAAATCATTTAGATAGGTATCATTAATTTCATCCAGCAACTGATTTAAGGTCTTCTTCGAACCGTCCGCCAGAATATCCATCAGCATAAAATGAAGCGAGATATCCATTGCTGTAAAAGATTTTGCCTTGAAGATTTTATACAGAGGATTGTGAGTAGTATGACGGCTATCGATTGAAAGAAAAGTTACCTTACCGTTTTCATCCGGCCGAAAGGTCATATAGCCGTCCAGATAATTTTCCAGACGGCGTTTTTCATCATCATAAGTACGCGGACTCTTACCAAAAAACTGATCCCTCGTTTTAAATCCATAGATATAAAAACTGCGGATATAAGTTCTGAGAGTATCTAGATTTTTAATAAGCTCCGAGTATGCCATACTTAATTATACCACCTAAATCACTCAAAATCCTCTTTATTTACAACCCATGGATAACTGTCATACTGGCGACATCCTGGAGTAGGAAGCAAAGCCGACCGTTTTACAATGTTATTACCGTTATGACTTTTATGGCTTGAATCGTTTGCAACAAATTCATCAACATACTGCGGAAACAACATATTATCCGCCTGTTCATACACTTCTTTAAGGAAGTTGTTTGGATTGAAAGTAAGGCATTCCTTTCGCACCAATGTATGAAATCCTCCACTGGTTTTTATTATTGCATAGTTTCCTTTACCAAAGAGTAATTCTCCGGCTTTTCGAAGTGCAACTGCAGCTTCTTCAAATACTTTTGGAACCCGGCATTCTTTCTTAATATCCATATCAAAATCCAGCCAGATTCGGCGACTTGTGTGAGATGCATGGCAGCTTTTCATATGCTCAAAAACCTTAGGCATCTTTACCAGATGATCCTGAATACCAGGCTGAGAACCACGCAAGATTGCGGAAGTCAAATTCTTTCGTTCGTTATTGTAATGCTCAAAGGTATCCTCGATACAGTCAATTTCGTTTGTCGGATTCACTACAGAGTAAACCACCATAGCGTGTTCCGGGTACGGAACACCGGTAGTAGTCAAAAGAGAACGCTTATCGCAGTTGTAAGTATAGAAAGCCTGCCTGTAGATATCAAAATTCCATTCCTGCTTAAGCCCACCCTTACAGCGAATCAGTTCTTCCCGCATCATTTCACCACGGGCACCAACCTTTGTGTATTCCCGTTCTTCATCTGTTAGCTTTTTACCACGGCAAGCAAGCATAATCATATAAGACTCATAAGCAAGAGGCTTTTCGATAATGTGATCAAAGAACCAGCGAAGCTCATCTTCATCTAGTATCATATTGTAATATTCAGCCATTGTTTCCTCCCGCAATTTCTAAAAATAATTGATCCAGTTCTTCATAATCCGATTGATTATCTTTCCAATCAGCAATTCCATCTCTTATAATTGCAATGCGGTTAGCAAAGAAGATTTCATGAGCCATGATTCTTTTACCTTTTGTACGTTCACTCTGAGTTCTCTTCTTCTCACATATATCATTCTCAATATCTGATTGGCAAAAATCATCTTCTAGTTCTGCCAGAAACTCTTCTTCCTCAGGACTTATTTCCGCTTCAACAAGCTTAGAATACTCAGTTGGAGCAGGGTTTTTCTTGTAAAAAACATATGAAGCAGCAAGAACCGCACGGTAAACATAGGTATAATTTTTATAAACAATCTCTGTACCGACAAAGGATTTCTTCATTATGCTTTCAGCCAGTCCAATATAATGATAGATCATAGCTTTGAGTTTTACATAATCCTTCATCACTGTCTTAACCTTTTCCCATTCTTCTGAAGTCCTGTACACTATCGGCGAATCAGCCCATTCAAAAATTACCGGATTCGATTTATAAAGCTGCTTAAAGAACTTCTTCAAATCCCAGCCATTGATGTCGTATATTTCATTAAGTTCAGCATCTATAAAGTCTGGAAGTTCTTTAACGCGTAGATAATCCTGTACCGGACGAACAAAAATAAAACGTACATCATAATCAGAATCAGGACTAGCAAAGCCCCATGCCCGGCTTCCACTTTCGCAGGCATAAATAATGCGGATATTCTCGCGTACTTCAATTTGAGAAAGTTTTTCTTTTATAGATAGAGTGATTTCATTTTCTTTCATTTTAGCCTCACCTCAACTATAACTTCTGCCTTTTTAAAAAGCATTAAAGTCATACTTGAATTTATCAATTGAAGAATGAGGAATCACGGAAAATTTGGTGCGAAAAGAAAGGGAAAGTAAACAGAAACCATAAAAGCCACAGTGGCTATCTCTGGCATAATCGACTATTTAAACATATCACTGAAATATATAAGTTACATTAAAGCAATAGTTCAATGAATAGAATAGTGCTACAATGAAAATATGAGTTTTGTAGATAAAGCGTATAAAGAAGTATTAGAACAACTTAAGAAAGAAGGCAAGGAATTTATATTCTACATAGAAAAAGACAACAAAGGTGATTATAAAAAATCTGCTCCTGAATATACAGTAAATTATCAAGAAGACTTTCATTTTCCAGAAGAGATTCTGGATCAAAACTCCATTCCTGACATAATTAATGCTTTCAAAAATTACTATATTGGTAACAATAAGATTCTAGACAATTCAGAAAATATATTTGTTGCGGAATCCCAAAGTTTCTATTCCAGAGGTGTTTTACAAGAAGCGACTCCATTTGATGATCCAGAAGATGATTTAGAAGATATAGATGAATTCGATGATGAATATAGAAAAGATTATCCTGGTTGTGCAAAAATAGCTCTCGAATTAATTAATGAATCAAAATCAAAAGAAGAAGTTTTAAAAGACTTAGAGCAAGCATTGCAAGATTATTTAAAAGCTCCTGAAAAAACAGTTAGTGAGTTTATAATTACAAAGAAAAATGAGTTAAATTTAAAACCTGCAGATATTTATAAACCTGTTTTAATGACAAGGCAAAACTATTCAAAAATTATATCTAATTATACAAAGCATCCTAAATTTGATGCATGTATTCAATTAGCATTTGGTTTGAAGTTAAACCTGGAAGATACAACAGAATTATTGCGTCGTGCAGGAAATGCATTTTCAGATGATTTATACGACAGAGTTATAATGTACTTTATAGAACACCAACGATACAACATGTCCGAATTAAATGAATGTCTTTATAAATTGGGGAAAAAAACCATCGGAAGTTTTTAAATACACTAAATGTCTCCTCTGAAGATACCTTTAAACTTGTAGTTGAGGCTACACTTACCTTGTAATCAAAACTATACGGAGGTAAGTACTATGAATCGCTACATTGAAGAAAACAAGATTGTTTTTCACCCTATGATTAATCTGGTAAAAACAGGTCAGAATATTAAGAGCATGAGGGAAGAAAAAGGTATGTCTGTTCAAAAACTTGCAAAGTTTATGGAATTTGAAGCTGTCCAGGCCGTGTATAATTGGCAGAGCGGAAAAACCTTACCTTCACTCGAAAATCTAAAAATCCTAAGCGAACTCTTTAACAAACCAATGGATGAAATTTTGATTTTTGAATAAGAACTGTAATTTCCAAAAATAATTCAAGCATAACTTTAATTACTTTTGAGAAAGATACTCTTATCATATAAGTATGGAAATCTTAGATAAAATTTTGGAAATTAATACTTATACTGAACTCGTCAGCTATTTTAAGGAAGTAATCAGTCAACTGGGAAAGACTCGTATAAAGGCTCTTTATCATACAAGTGGCATGAGTGATTTTATCGATGGAGAACTCTACATTGTTTTTGAAGATAATCGGGCTCTTGTTATTGCAAATAAACTTACAAGCTTTGGTTGTTATGAATTCCAGTCGAAATACAATATCTGGTATAATGCACATTTTCCAAAGCGTGAAAATGAATTTACTATAAAAGTGAAAGGAAAACATATTGAAACTTTTCACGCAATTCCATTCTCTGAAAGTTTTCGAACTCATCCAAGCATAGAGGAATACGCCCCAGATGGCGGAGATTATTATTCAAGAGCAGGATTATTTCTTAACACAGGAGATATTCTTTCCTTCTATGGATACAGTGCTGAAATGGACGGCTACATGGGCTTAGACTATGCCGAACGCCGACCAGTAATCATACGCTTTAGTCCTGATTTTAATTTAACTTTTAATTCAAATTACAACGAGCATTTTTCATACAATCAAGATGTTTTCATCAAATACAAAAACTACGGCAAACTAGAAGTTCCAGGCATGAAGGAACTCATTACGGAATACTCTACTCTAGAAAAGAACATACTTAATTCCGGAACTGATAATCCAAACATGGATGAGGAAACCAGAAAATATTTTAAGGACAAAAGCAGAGAGCTTACAAAGCTGATTCAGAAAAAACTCCCTAAAAATTTCAGAATTATTCCAGATAATAATTGGGATAATTTCTTTTGATCTATTCTTTCATCAAAAGTGATTATAACTGTTTCAGTTCTGTTAGAGTTCTAATACAATCTTCATTTCCTATTTTTTCTGCAACTTTTTTTAGACATTCAATTGCTGTATTTAAGTCTCTATGAATTCTGATATAAATCTAAAAATATTGAGTGAGCTGTTTAACAAATCAATGGATGACATTCTTGTTTTCGAATAATACAGAGTTCACTCTGTATCTACCCCTCAAAACTCTTGTTAAACTTCTCAAACTTCTTGTAGGTTTCTATCGCGAGTTTTTCTGCATCAGCAAAGCTTTCGTGTAGAATCGCTTTGCCGTTGCAGTTGCGGACTTTGTATTTATCATCTTTTGTATGTTCAATCATAGGAACATGCTCGTGATCACAAACTGAGTACCACTTGCCGTTTATCTGTTCCTTATGCCATCTGAAATTGTTTTTCATTCCACTACTCCATTCATGCTGTCTTTTCAGCGTTATAAAGCTTGATTTCGATATTTGATGAAACAACTATTTCAGAAATGTTTACATCAAACAGATAAGAGAGGACAAGAAGATTATCGATTGTTGGAGCGTTCTTACCCTGCTCCCAGGCATAGATTGCCTGAGGATAATCAAAACCGAATATCACCTGCAAGTCATGAACAGAGTATCCACGTAATTTTCTGAGTCGTTTGATTTGGGCACCAGTACCCTTTAAGTCTATAACTGGTCTTAAGAAAGTCTTGATAGTCTCCATTGGTTTAATCTCCTTATCACAAAAATTCTTTGGACATACATCTCTTTTGTAAATCCATTCTGATCGTCTGCTGTAGCTTTTCCATTTATGCCTGTAATTACTGGAAGCGCATATGTAGACAATGTCATTCGGATGGCTTTTGTATAATCGCCGCGAGTCAATGTTGTCATAATTACAGATGAAACTTTTGCGTTATCAATGTAACTAGCGAACATATGCGTTCTCCTTCATTAAGATAAATGGATGCCAACGGCACCGTTTGAATTTTTGCGTCAGGCCTGTCATAACCAATAAGACGCGAAATTTGTGTTTTGTATTAAAATACTATCACAGAAATCAATTTAAAGCATTAAAGTTGTAGTTTAAAAAATGTCCCCACCGCGGCGACCACAAACTTTAATTTATCCGATATATTCTAAACATAACTTTTCGGGATAGCAACAGCTGGTAGTTCGCGAGCCTCATAAGCTCGAGGTCGGGGGTTCGAGTCCCTCTCCCGAGATAGACAATTTTTATTTTCTTTGATACATTCCAGTTGCAAGGAGATTAGGTATTCACAAATATTACATTTACTTATCGCAAGAAACTTCTTGAACAGTTTCCATCTCTTAAACAAAATCTAAATGAACATCAGGAAACATTCCAAGAACGATTAATGCAATTAATTTGGACAAAAGGCTTTTCTGAAACAGAAATTTACAAATCAGCAAATATCAATCGTCGATTATTTTCCAAAATCAGATCAGATTCATCTTATCATCCACAAAAGCAGACAATTCTTCCACTATTGATTGCTTTACACTTAAACATAACTGAGGCAGAGGATTTGCTATCTAGAGCAGGTTTTGCACTTTCTCCGACAAACACAACCGATGTAATCTATCGTTTCTGTATACAAAATAAAATCTTTAATCAAAATATGATAGACGAGTTGATTTATGAATTAAATTAGAAGTGATTTTTTAAACTGATACTTTAATTTCAAATCATTTTCTTTGTGCTAGAATAGTTGTTAAGGAGTTTCTCTTTAATGAAAGTTCTAGTTGTTCCAGATGTTCATGGTTCTCATGAATGGGAATCTGTAAAAGACATGCCGACCGACTCTTATGATTTCATTGTTTTCATGGGTGATTATTTTGATTCATGGGAAAATCAGTGGCCAGATCAGGGAACCAACTTTAAGTCAATCTGCTCTTTTATTCGGGAAGATAAAACTCACAGAAAACTTCTCCTGGGAAATCATGACTGGAGTTATCTCAGCAAAACAGAAAATGGTTCAAGAGTTTCAGGTCATCAGATAGACAAGATTGAAGAAATCAGAAATCTACTTACAGAAAATCATGACATACTTGATATAGCATTTGAATGTGATGGTATCGTTTTCTCTCATGCCGGATTTTCACGAACCTGGATTAAATCGGTGTATAAAGTTTTATGGGATGCTGAAAAACTCTGGTCTATTGATTATCTGAATGAAGAATGGCACAAACTTTCTTTCAATCCTCATGATGAAGCTTTTAATTATGCTTTCGAAGAACTTTTGGATTGGTATGGATTTTTCAGTTCCTCTGGTAATGAAATTACTCAAGGTCCACTCTGGATCAGACCGGAAGCTTTGATTAAAGATGCAGCATATCCGGTTCAGGTTGTTGGCCATACAGAATATTGTCTTGGAGATTTTATTGTTCTTTGTGATAAGGATTTATCGTATGACCAGAAAAATACTGTGATTGCAACTGATTCAAAATATCATCAAATCTTTGGAACGATTGATACTAAGCAACTGCCAGCTGATAAAATGCTTCTTTTGGATTTTAATAAGTTCAACAAGAAAACAATGAAATGCATTAATGACATTAAGAGCCAGCAATCTAGTCACATGGATTATAAAAAAGAATTTGTAATGGAAAAACTCAAGGCTGCTTATGGTGATAAACTTGCTGAAAGATATTACAAGATGTTTTTTGAAGAGTAATATAGGATTAACATAGTATGAACTACCTGAAGCTAAGTAAAAAAATCAGCCATGTACTACGGCATGCACCAGAGGAATTTAGTCTCAAAATGGATCGGCAGGGATTTGTTCAAATAGAGCAACTACTTTCTGGTCTTAATGCTCATAATCATTTTGGTGGAACTGTTGGTCTTAGTGATCTGGAATACATTATCGCAAACTCAGAAAAACAACGTTATGAAATTGTAGGAGATAAGATTAGAGCTTTATATGGGCATTCATTTGCAATGAGGATTCAGAAAGAAAAAGCCGAACCACCTGCAGTTTTATATCATGGAACAGCAAAAAGATTCGTAGAGTCAATAAAGGAAAAAGGCCTTCTTCCAATGGGACGCCAGTATGTACATCTTTCAACTGATGTAGAAACCGCTATCTCGGTAGGTATGCGTCGGGACGAGGATCCTGTTATTCTCGAAATTGACGCGCAAGCTGCCTTTCGTGGTGGGATTAAATTCTACATTGGAAATGATAAAGTCTGGCTGTGTGATGAACTACCGGTTAGGTATATCAAAAATCTTACATGATTTGTTTCATAATAAAAAAAAGCCAGCTGAAGCGACTTACTTCTATCAACGCGGATATTGCAGAGGTCGTTCACAATTCTGGCTTTATGCCTAAAGTTTAATTCAATATTACAAAAATGTAAATGGTGAATCATAAATCTTTGTCGTATAACTAATTCGTAAGCGATTTCGTCCGACTTCTCTTATAAACATACCATTTGAAGGGGGGTATAATAAAATAATTGACTATTTTTCTATTATCACTTAAATTTATAGATGTAGAGGGGATGCCTTGTTGCATCCTCTCCGCAGCCGATGGCTTGCCTGTAGAGGCAAGCCCACTTTCTTTTAAAGCAGGAATATTTTTTCTGTAACAAATCCTTATTATAACATATTCTGAGGCTTTTGAACGTAAAGTTATCGTTTAATTCAAGAGTACTACATATTGGCAAAATTACAATATTTTGCCAATATGTAGTACTTATATTTTATTTACACATTCACAAAGATATGCGTATGATTCCAAACTGATTTTACGAAGAGGATTCAATGAAGAAAAATCTTTATTCTGGATACGCTCTGTATTGTATTTCTGAACATCCTCTATAAGCTTAAAATCTTTAGAATCATTCAGGACATTTGCTGCCAGATACATAACCTGTGCAGCATCAAATCCTGCCATTGTCATTCCATATTTCTTACTCACAAGATGAGATGTTATGCCATTAATTCCTTTAGAATACACCTTAAAATCTTCTGATTTTATTAAGGAGCCTTGTCCAACGATTACCGCAGCAGATCTTATAGTATCTAGTAGAACTTCTTCAGAACTGATATGCAAATCACGATAAGCTAATTCGATTTTTACAATCTCATTATAGGTTGATTTTACTTCTTCAAAATCAGTTATCTCTCTAAGCAAAGTTGCACAGTCAAACATCTGTTTTATAATTTCAAGCTCTTTCTCAGCATCAATTTTAATACCCGTTGTATGTGGAGCAAAAGCAGTCAGTTTATCACCGAGAATACAATTTATGCCTGGTATTGTTACTTCAACATTGCTACCCTCTGTAAGCAGAAGCTTGTTTCCAAGATTCTTATTTGTAGTAGAAGAATAGTGATTCTCTTCAAATAGGACATCAAGAAGAACGGTTACTGGACTATCAGTTATTGGAGAGATATATAAAAACTTAAAATGTCTTTTTTCTATATTATTTTGTTTATGCCTTAATTGTTCTTCCTGATGAAAGAACGGAAAAATATGACCTGCCTTGTTGATGTAATCATTTATATCAGTTCCTGGCGGAACTATAATATCAATATCTGTTGAAAATCGTTTAGGTTCATTCAATAGAAGCATAAGACAGCTACCGCCCTTAAATATGAACTGAAGGCCTGTCTGACTAATAGCTTCAAGTAAGCCGGAAGCAAACATGGTTCTTTCAATAATAGCCAATTGAGAACCTGTTTCTTTTTCCAACGCTTTAATATGTTCTAATGAAAAATTGTCTTTACAAATCATTTTTTAATTCCCCTGCCCTATCAAAACTTCAATCTTAGTCCAGGCGTTACGACGCTTTGCATATCTTCTTATTTTTGTAAGGTCACTTTTATATAGTAACTTTGCGTTTTCAAAAATATTGTTAATTTCACTACTTGGAATCAGTTCTTTTATTGCTTTATCTGAAACACAATCCACTAGTAATTTTTCCAATGTTATATAATGCGGATGTTCTTTTTCAAAAGGAGCTTCGCTGATTCTATTTTCAAGTACAATACAATTATCTGATTTATATCTTCCTAAATCTTCAGAAGAAGGATTAAAGAGAATTTTACCTGGAAATAAGTCATTTAAAAAATCAAAAATGAACTGACATAATTCCTTTTCTACCTGCAAGACCACAACATTCTGTGAATACATATGATTTACGAACTCATTCAACAAGAGAGTTTCAAAGACAGTGTATTCTAGTTCAGGGAAGCGCTCTTCTAGTTTTGAAAGCAGTTCTCTGGAAAAATCGGAATAACGAGGCATATACGCACTACGATTTTCCTTATTTCTTGAATAGGAATCTGCACCTACCTTAAAGAGCATATTTGCCTTCAGACCTTCATCTATGATCCATCCAACAGAATTATAAGACAAATCTTTCTTGCTCTCTTTAAAAAGATTATAAAGAGCTTGCCTTGTAAATACTTGAGATTCCGGAACTGCAGATAAAAGTTTTGTTTCCCACATACACTACTACACATTGGCAATAATCCGTATTTTTTGCCAATGTGTAGTATAATTGATTTTTTCATTTTAATCAAATTTTTTTCATACACTTTCTTTTTACACTACGAAAGATTCTGCAAGGCAGGATTTGAACCTACGACCCCATGACCCCAAATCACGTATGCTACCAGCTGCACCACTTGCAGATATGAATGGGTAGATGCGGATTCGAACCACAGACCTTCCGGATATGAGCCGGATGCTCTAACCAGCTAAGCTATCTACCCAAGTTTGATGTTTCGTATGAGAGTCGAACTCATAACCCTTACGGGAACTGCTTTTGAGGCAGCCGCGTATACCAGTTCCGCCAACGAAACATAATCTGGTTCAGGAGAGAATCGAACTCTCATACCATACGGCATCAGAACCTTAATCTGACGTGTCTCCCAGTTACACCACTGAACCATATATAATTACCTGCGAAAGGACTCGAACCTTCATACCATATGGCAACTGATCCTAAGTCAGCCGTGTCTCCCATTGCACCACGCAGGCATAATCTTACTCTGAGCAGGACTTGCACCTGCAATCCATTCCGGCAACTGGTCTTAAGCCAGTCGTGTATTCTAACTTCCACCATCAGAGCATAAAAGCGCGGAAGGATGGACTCGAACCATCTAAACTGGATTTTCAGTCCAGTGCTTTACCCGTTAGGCTACTTCCACATAAAAAGCAGGTTACGGGATTCGAACCCGTGATCTTCGGTTTGGAGGACCGACGCGATTACCAGCTACGCTAAACCTGCAAAAAAGTTCTCCCAGTAAGATTCGAACTTACACAACCCAGATTCAGAGTCTGGCGCACTACCAGTTATGCTACAGGAGAGTATTATTGCCCATTTTGGAGTTGAACCAAATACCAGACGCTTATAAGACGCCTGCTCTAACCGGTGAGCTAATGGGCATTCTCAATTCAAGCCGACTTAGCCTCCTCTTTTTCATACTCAACTTCAATAACATCACGAACAATGATTTCATCGATGGTGACACCGTACACAGAAGCGATGATAATCATGTTATCGATAGAAGGGATATATTTACCCTTCTCCCATGCATAAATTGCCTCAGGACTTGAGAAATTGAAAATAGCTTGGATTTCACGAACCGAATAACCTGCACGGATTCGGCATTCTTTGATTTTTGCAGCTGTTGCTGCTACGTTGATTACTGGCTTATTAATTTTACACATCCGTTTCTCCTTATTCCCGGGAGCCAGCGCATGTGTAAAAAAGTTTTAAGCGCTGAGCTTCCCTTCAAAACCTTCAAAAGTAGCCTGGCCCATAAAGCCAAACCCGTTAAACATTCCCTGTATCTGTCTGAGTCCCTGAGGCATAAAGCCCTGCAATGGGAGTCCGAGTGGGAGCTGAGGCAGTTTTAATGTTTGCAATTCAAATGTCTTAGAAACTGTTTTCATCTCAGTTCCTCCTGTAAAAGCTACAAGGTGCTCAACGAGCACTACTTCTAAAGTTTTCCGTAAAAGAAACGCTTTGCTAGAAGTGATAATTAAAATATACAGCTAAAAAGTAGTTGTGTCATTCAAGTATATCTTGAATTTGATTCATACTTGAATGACTGTAGTCTACTAGAATCGAATATAATTATCACGGAAAATTTAGTGCGAAAACTAAAGCTTCCGTGCGTTTCGACCAAGTAGATCTGCTACTTTTACCTTATAGATAATCCGTTCATTCTTTGCATTTTTCAATTCTCTGAAAGGACGAATTACTATACCTTCCATCTCCATTTTTGGATTCAATTTAGATGCTGGAGCTGATTTTACAATAGCTGCAATTTCATCTAAAGTTCCGGTTGCTACAAATGGAGCTCGTTCAAAACCAAACTGTCTTGCATAAATATCTACAACTTCCTGCTTCCAGAAGACATTATCTGTTTTGTTGTAAATATCGAATGCATAGAACTTGAAATCAGAAACATCATAAAGATTACTCTGAATCTTTGGTCCTAAGAGTTCTCCATGAACAAAGGCTTCTTTTTCTCCAAAAACCTGCTCAAAGATGGATTCAAATTCTGGTGTTATGAGAGCATCTAACCAAGCTTTCTTTTCACCAGTAAAGTCAGAACGTTCTGTATGCCCGCAATACGAAACATGATTTCCATCGTAGTAAAAATTCAGATTTTCACCATCGATTTTCTCAGTTCCAATCCACTGAATGTCCTTCAACATTTCAATGTACTCATCTGAAAATACTTCAGTATTTACAGTTTTTGACTTCGGGTCAGTCCGCTTCCAAGGACTAACAATTTTGTGGTAGTTGTGCATAGTGCACCTCCGTAAAATTAATTTAGCCCCACCACTTGCTTTTGAGAAAAGCAAGAAAACGATAATAATGGGAGAAGTCAGCATTACCTGGAAATCCCCCTTTAATTAACATAACATAGATTTTCTAGAAAGACATTCAAGTTGTGCTTTAATCAAGATGATACAATATCAGAGTGCCAAAAAACGGCACCGTAAAATGGCGATTACATGAACGGAAGATTGTGGAAGATTGTAAAATGAACTTGAAATAGCAAGAAAAGAAATACCCATACAAAGGTACATCATGTTAAGATGTTTTAACCACAAAACAAAAAAAATAACAGGAGGTACCATAAGTATGGGCA
>Ga0129307_1000369_pt1 | contig 72098 bp, 64 predicted proteins | sample P1105metagenome_FD_94437 | JGI IMG/M metagenome (GOLD analysis project Ga0129307, IMG submission 94437) | Capybara group fecal microbial communities from Wisconsin, USA - P1105 metagenome | ecosystem: Host-associated > Mammals > Digestive system > Large intestine > Fecal | place: USA: Wisconsin...
CGAGTGCATGTGTCGAGGCATGTAAAATCGGGGTAAAGCGTGCCCCAGCCCTTGATGCTTGTGGGGTATTCGTAGCGGTAGGGGATGTCGGCGCGACTGAGGGCATCCGCGATGATGACTTCGGATTTTGATCGGACGCGCACGCCCATGCTTGTGTAAAATTCGGGGGCGTTGATTTCAAATGGCTTGCCGGTGTAAGGGTGGTGTTGCCACGCTGCGATGAAATCTTCGGCGGGTTCACGCACGGGCGTTACAAGGGCGTGGCGTCCTGGGTGAAGTTTTGTGTAAGCATCGTCGATTGCATTGGGGTGGTAGGCATCGAGGAATTTGTCGATAGCGGTAATCTGCTTTTTAATAATGCTCGCTGCGGTCTTGTTGTAATCACGCTGTGCGATTGCTACAGCTTTGCGGATGTCTTTACGAGGGAGGTAGGTGCCTTTTGTGTCACCATGTTCTGATACGATATAGTACTGGAAGGATTTGTTGCATCGGTCTATTCGCAGGTTTCCTGGAATGGGCTTTGGCTTGGAAAACTGTGATAGTAATTGTTTCAGTTCTGCCTGCCGAGATTGCGCTAGGTTTGTCAACGCGTCTAAAGGTGTGTGTGCGTGTTCTGAATTTTTTTGCATAATGCTTTCTCCTGCTTGGTGAAGGTAAAATATAATGTGCCCCCCCAACAAAAGCAAGCTTTTTGAGATTGCATCTTCATTTTGCAAACAACAGTTATCAACGTTACAGAAAATGCGTGATATAATCGCGTTTGGATAATTTTAAGGAGGTCCTTTTTAACGCTTTAGAGTTTTTTTGAATGCTTTTGATGTGTGCTGTTGGAGTGGTGTACCTATAAATTTTGTTGAAATTGTTTTTTATAGGTATGCTGGGCGTACTGATGCAAGGAAAAAAGATGCTATTGAGAACGAATGTACCTATAAAAATGAGAGATTGTTCTTTTTATAGGTAATTTTTTATGTTTAAAGATTAAAATTTAATGTTAGTTTGTTAGCTAACAAGGAAAATGTACCTATAAAATGATGTATTTGGTCGATTTATAGGTACATTGGTTTGCGTAATGATTGCGTCATACCTATAAATTGGCAGAATGGCTTTATTTATAGGTATGATTCGATGTTGATGTCCCTGAATTTGTAAAATCGGGCTTTGCAGAACGGTATGGGTAAAGGAGCTTTAATTCCCGCCGGTTTCGCCCCACGACCAGGCGGCGGCGTTCTTCATTCCCTTGAAGTTGACACGGGTTTCATAGCTGCTACCGTACTTTAGCCATAGATGGATTACTTTTCCGTCCTTTGTCGAGATGACGTATTCCTTGGCAGAAGAGTTCTTATCGGATGATTCGTACAATTCGATAGAGCTGATGTCGAGGGTTACGGTCTTGCTCATTTCGGTTGTCTCGACTTCGGAACGTTCGAATAATGATGTCGCTTTGGAAGGGGTTATTTTATTTATTTTCGGCTCGTCCCATGCGAAGTTGAGTTCCTTTTTGCCTTTGGCTGTGACTGGGATGAAGGCTATGTTGCGTCCTTGCACTTGTATCATGAGGGATTCCCAGTCGTTGGGTTTCTTCTTGGTGTAGGTTCCTTTGTCTGCGCTTTTGTAGATGAATCCGCAGTCGCCCTTGCTTTTGGTGAGCTCGTCGATGGCGTTTTTGACATTGGTGGCTTCATCGTTTATTCGCTTGAATTCTTCTTCGGCGTTTTGGGCGCTCTTCTGCGATGCCTTGGAGCTTTCTTTATGTAACATTGCCCATTGTGCTTGATGCATGGCGTAATTCGGCTGCTTTCTCAAGGTTTGTGCCATGACTTCGGCTTCTTCGTCGGTCATTTCGGGATTTCCTGCCCGCATTATGGCGACTTGTTCGGCGGCGTAATCTTGTGGCTGGGAACTGGCGGCAGCATTACTTGCTGCGTTGTTTGTTGCGCTGCCATCGGTTTTGCCTGCTGCGGCTTGTCCGGCGGATGCGGCATTCGCTTGTCCGGCGGATGCGGCTGGTGCACTCGCTTCGTCTATTCCGTTCATTGCGTTAATGACGGCTTTAGAGTTTGCTTGTACTACTTTGTAGTCTTTTGGGTTGATGTTCGCTTTCAGTTCGGCGAACGGATCAACGCCCATTGTTTTCAACATCGCCATTGCGTTTGGGTCAATGCCTGCGCCTGCAAAGCCGTTTTCTGCCATAACAAGCGTTGCGCACTGGTTAATCATTGCGAGCTTTTCGATGCGGTTCGGTGCAGAAATGCCGTACTTTTGGAGGATTGTTTCTGCTTTCGCTTTCTCCTGCTTGCTTGCGCTTTTCACGTCGTCACGTGAAATTCCGGCATCATCGAATTCGCGTTCGATGGACTTGAGATTTTTGGCCCAGCTTTTCACGTCGCTATCGGTGAGGCCGGTGGATTTCGGGTTCTGCGCGAATGCACTAGAAACCATGATCAGGATTGTGAACAGGACGATTAGTTTTTTCATGTTTCTCTCTGCTGTTAAGAGAAATATATCTTATTTTATCAATGCAACTCAGTAAAATTATAATAATGTTAAAATTTTATGTCTTTTTGTGAACCTTGCTGTTTTTTATATTGCTAATTTGTCAAATACAGTTAATCCTTTTTATTTTGCTACTATGAAATTCATATTGGTGTTTTTGACGTTATTTTTTGTTGCGTGCGCTTATAACGAAAATACGCATCCGATTCCTTTGCTCGATGTTGTTAAGCTCCCTAATGCGCAAGAGATGGCTAGGAACGGGCGCGACGACCGTACTTCCCAGATGACGAAAATGCCAGATCCTCCGCCGACGGAATCCGAGGAAGCTCCCCAACCTGTTAATGTGCGTGTCCAGAACTTGAACGAACCGTTGCCGATTGATGACGGGCTGGATTTTGATAAGGTGGAACGATAATTGCCTTTTGCGTAGTTTTTATATTCCTTATTCCAAAGTGTAGCGTTTAAAACGTGCTGTTTTGCATCAGGCATGTGCACGGGGCGGGGAGATACATTATATTTATAGCAATAGGGGTATGACAATGATGAGTCTGTTCGATTACGCGAGTCATGTGTTCTTTTTCCCGTCTTTGCTAGTTGGATGTTTTTTCGTAATTACGCTTGTAGCTTTGGACGAGAAAAAGAATATGAAAAAGGCGCTCTTTTGGGGCGGCCTGTTTTCGCTATGTCCGTACATGATTTTTGCGGATTGGATTTATCATGGCTTGATGCATTTGGTCACGCATACTGTGGGTGACATTCCCCTATTGGTCGATGTGATTTTTGATTACATGAGTCGCATAATTCTGATACCTGTTGCGATTTTTATTTTCAGCAAAAGGCTTTCTGTGCATTGGTCGCAGTCGCTGTTCTTGCTTTCGGCGTTTGGCGGTATTGGCTATCTTGGCATGGTGGTGGGCAAGACTCAAATTACATCGTTCGCTGTAGATGCCGTAGCGATTCTTATTTGGTGGAATTTGCTTTGGAATGAACTTTCTTTTGTTCGGAGTGCGCAGACATTTTCGCGATTCGGATTCTTAGGCTTTGTTACGTTATTCAGCATGCTTGTCAATCTTGCGATGTATGTGTGCGTGCGCATGATTGAAGTCACGACTGTGTTTTTGGATTATCTGGTATTTGTGTCATGCCTTTTTTGGCTTACGCTTACGATTGCTGTAAAGCTTATTTTCAGAACGGTCCGTTTGACGCAGCAAGCGGAAATTGCGCGCAACCACGACGAACTGACGGGACTCCCGAATGCGCTTTTGTTTTCAAATTATGTGCAGGAATTGCTTTACAGAAATCCGAAGAAACGTTTTGCTTTTGTTGTGTTCGATTTGGACAACTTCAAGGCGTTTAATGAGAGGTTCGGCTTTGAAGAAGGTGATGCGGCGCTGAAGTTTATGGCGGAAACGCTCAGGAAGCTTTTTGGCGAGCGTTATGTGACGCGTGTGTCGTGCGATACGTTCCGTGTGGTAGGCGATGCCGCCGGAATGAAATTTAAGATAAAAGAAGCTCACGATAAAATCCGCGTTTTTTCAAAGCGCGGTGTGCTAGAAATCAAGGCGGGTGTGTATGTGCAGCGTGAACCGAATGAAGAAATCGAAAGATGCTTTATGAGGGCTCGCCTTGCAGAAGCGTCTATTAAGGGTAATTTTGATGAGTATTTCGCGATTTATGCAGACGAAATGAGTGCTCGCGAACGCTTGAAAATGTACTTGATTGCGCATATCGACGAGGCTGTCGAAAAAGAATATATCAAGGTTTATTATCAGCCCGTTATTGACATAAGGACGAATAAACTATATAGCTTTGAGGCTCTTGCCCGCTGGGACGACCCGGAACATGGATTTTTACCGCCTTTTGATTTCATCGGGATTTTAGAAGAAGCGCATTTGATTCATAAACTCGATACGTTCATGCTCAAAAAGGTTTGCGAAAAATATCGCAAGGAAACGGATTTAGGGCATAAATGTGTTCCGATTTCATTTAACTTGTCGCGTCTAGATTTCAAATTGTGCAACATTTACAAAGAAGTTGTGCGTTTGACGGACGAATATCAAGTGCCGCACGAAATGCTCCATATCGAAATTACGGAATCTGTTTTGGACGATGACGACGGCTTTATCAAGAGTCAAATTGAACGGTTCCAAAGAGACCATTTTGAAGTCTGGATGGATGATTTTGGTTCGGGCTTCTCCTCGCTGAACGTGCTCAAGGATTATGATTTCAATTACATCAAAATCGACATGATTTTCTTGCGGAACTTTACGAAAAAATCCCAGATGATTATTCAATCCATCGTGGATATGGCGAAACGCTTGAACGCGGGCACGCTCACGGAAGGCGTAGAAACTCAGGAACATTTGGACTTTTTGAAGGAAATCGGTTGCGACCTTGTGCAGGGCTATTACTTCTCGAAACCGCTCCCGTATGATGAGGTGATGAAGGTTCTTGAAGAAAAGGGAATAAGCGTATAGAACGCTTGTGTGTGATGTGTATATAACAAAAAGCCGCAGCATTGAGCTGCGGTTTTTGCTATGATGGCATTTTTATCCTTCTTTCTTCTTGTCCAGATGCGCGAATATGCCAGCGAGGATTGTTCCGCTGATGGAATGGTAGGCGCAGCTGATGGCGCAAGGCACGACGCAGAGGGCGGCTTCCGGGTGGATGGCGAGGTTCTCCGGATTGGCGAAGAATGCTCCGGCGAGGACTGTTGCCATGCCTGCGTTCTGCACGCCGACTTCGATAGAGATGGTGCGTTTTTTGGCGGTGTTGAATTTGAACAAACGACCGACGCTATAGCCGAGCACGTAACCGAGAGCGTTATGCAAAAACACTACGGCGAGCACAAGCGCGATAAGTCCCATGCCGTTAGCAAAAAGCTGTGGACGCACGGTCACGATGACGCCGCCGACAATCAGCGCGAGGCCGATGACGCTTACGGCAGGCATGTTTGCTTGGAATTCCTTGAACCCGGCGCGCTTGCCGAAAAAGTAGTTGCAGGTGAAACCGATGACAATCGGGAGGACTGTCACGTAAAGGATGTTGAGGAACATGCCGATGGCGTTCACTTCGATGCTCGTGTCGGCAAGCCAAAGCACTAAAACCGGAGTCATGAGCGGAGCGAGGAGCGTGCTGACCATGGTCATGCTCACGGAGTAAGTGACATCGCCCTTGGCCAAGAAACTCATGACGTTACTCGAAACGCCGCCCGGGCAGCAACCGACAAGAACGATGCCGATGGCCAAATACGGGTCTAGTCCGAAAATCTTTGTAAGCGTAAATGCGACGAGCGGCATGATGGTGTATTGCGCCACGGCACCGAGGAAAATGTCGCCGGGGCGTTTCATCAAGTTGCGGACATCGTCCATCGTAATGGTAAGGCCCATGCTGAGCATGATGATGCCGAGAATGATGGAGCTGGTGTTGCCGTGAACCCAGCCGAAGAGCTCCGGGGCGAAAAATGCGATAATCGCACATGCGATGACGAAGAGCGATGTGTATGTCGATAAAAAGCGGCTAACGGCCTTGACTAAATTGAGCATAGCTTAATCCTTCTTTAAAGTGACTTAAATATAAGCATATACGCGGGCTGTGGCTAGGCGGTAATTTATCTATATTGTCGGTATGATTTGCAAATATCTTCATTTGGCTTTTTTGATGATGGTGTTGCTAGCCTTCGATGGTTGCCACACCTATAAAATGAGCGTGATTGAAGGTGATTTTGAAGCCAGAATCGCTCCCGCAATGAGAGGTGCGGAGTTTGCGATGGATTCTGGTTCTACGGTTCGTCGCTTGAGTGTTTCGGTGCGTCCGATGAAAAACAAGTCTATAGATCTCGTGAACGTATGGAACAAGGAAGTTTATGTTTGCGATTTAGAAGGCGAATGCAAAGCCACGGATGATTATGATTTAAAACTTGATGAGCGCAAGGCGGATATTGACTATATCTTGAAGAGTTTTCCGGTATCCATTGATTTTGAATGGATGAATAAATTCGAAATGGTATATACGGCTTACGGATTTGGTTTGGATCCTTTACCTTATGCGAAGGCTTCGTTTGGATTTAATTTCCGTTATGGCGAAATTGGGGCTACTGCTTTTTGGGGATTAGATTACGGTAAAGCGTCTTATAAATATGAAGGTGTCTTTGTGAGTGGCGGGTGCATCATGTGCGTGTCTCCAGAACCAAAATACACGATAGGAGAAAATAGCGACAGCTATTTGCACTTCCGCGGTGGAATCGGTGGTTATGCAAGTTTGTTCTTAGGCCCTATAGCGTTGGTCTATGCTCCGTCGCTAACGAAGCCGTGGCTTTGGCGTGATGATTTGGAGGGCGAGGCTTTTCAAGGAATTGAGCCGATGGATGATTATGACATTTCATTCACTTTTCCGTGGTTTATTACAAATTATTTTGGTATAACTTATACGCATAATAAAGTTGCGCAGTTTAGAGCGGGTGTTTCTATTGTCAACGGAAAGCAACTGGCAGATAGGACGTATTACGGTTCTGCGTCCGCGTCGTGGCTCTTTTAATTCCGGGGTGGTTCCTTGCAGGAATACTGTATATAAACGATAAGGAAAATTTCAAGAAATCTGTGTAAACAAAAATAAACACATTTTGTATCATCAAAAGCTTGACTCATGATACAAAATTTGGTATATTAAAAAACGTAAGGACGGAATGATATATGAAACCATTAACTGAATACAGAGATTATCGTCGCTGCATGCAGGATTTTTACGATGAACGTAAAAAGACAAGCTCATTCACTTGGCGTGAATTTGCTCGGCTTGCAGGTTTCACCTCGCCAACGTACTTAAAGCTGGTGTGCGAAGGAAAAAGTAGCCTCAGCGAATTGGGGATAGAAAGGGTCGCGTCGGCCATGAATTTGGGCGGCTTCGAAAGTGCCTATTTCCGCCATTTGGTACGGTACAATCAGGCGAAAGATGACGAGACGAAAAAAAATGCTTTCGCCAGCATGAAAGATATCGCGAATGCGAATAAGATTCGTGTTGTCGATGGTGATGCCTTTACCTATTTTGAATCTTGGAAAAATCCGGTTTTACGCGAACTGGTCGCCATGATGCCGGGAGCCACTCCCGAGGCTGTTGCCGAAATGTGCTGGCAGCCTGTTACTGCAGATGATGTTCGCAAATCGCTTGACTTTATGGTGAGCGTCGGTATTTTGCAGCGCAAGTCCGAGAATGTCTATGTGCAGACGGAAAAAGCTTTGGTCGGCAATTCCGATGTGATGCCTTTGGTGCTGCGTTCCATGCATCGCGAAATGGCTGGTTTTGCACAGAAGTCTATTGACGAGTTCGACCCGCAGGAGCGCGATATTTCAGGTGTGACCATGGGAATTGATCGCGAAGCCTACGAACAAATTGTTCGGGAATTGGATTCCTGCCGTAGAAAGATTGTGGCTATTGCCAATATGAGTAAGGAACCATCTCAAGTTTACCGTTTGAATTTGCAGATGTTCCCATTGTCTAAAAATACACAACAAAAAAAAGAGGGGTAGTGATATGAATACGTATATGAAAACAAACGTTCTTTGTTTGGGTTTGTTATGCGCCCTTTCATTGACTGCGTGTTCGGAGGATGCCGGGGTTTCTCAAAATTACGGTACAACCGAAGAGAAAAATGCATTTTGGAACGAGGCTTCCAATCTTACCGCTTGGAGAGTTATGGATGGCTCTGGGATAGAGCTGGATGCTAGCAAGAAAACTTTGGCGGGTCGCGTTTCTCTTGCGAAAGCAGGTGGAGATGGCTTGAGTCGTGCCGGTATGGTCTTTAATGCCTCTAGTGAGGACGGTTCTCCTGTTGACCTTTCTGAAGGCAGCGGCGGCTTGTGCATTGCCTACGGGTCGGACTTTAACGTGGAAGTTCGCTTGGATGATGGTGATTACGCAAGCGCTTCTGTAGATAAAGATTTGCCATATGCAAGCTTTGCTGTGAAGGGTGATGGAAAAGAATCTCATTGCGTATCTTGGGATGATTTCAAGAAGAAAAATTCTGATTTGAAAGGTGATTCCTTTGCTAAGAAAGTTCGTTCTGTGCAGATTGTCTTTGTTGGCAAGTCGGGTGCATCAGGTGAATTTGATATCCAACGATTGAGTTCCTACACTCGCTGGGCGATGTGGTGGAGCAAGACTCATGGAAATCGTGTAGATACAGGCTTTGATGAAGGCGACGAGGGAACCTCCGGCAGATTGACTTTTTTCGGAAATCTTTCTGAAGAGCAAGCTGAATATACAGATGACGGTCTTGTCGGTCGTGTTGTTTTCGATGATTCCAGTTCAAATCCTGATGTTGGTGTTCAGTTCCTTGTTGCAGGGAAAACTACCGAAAATGGTGCAGAAGTTATTCATTCGGCAGATGTATCGACAAGATGGAAGGGCATTTGTCTAGAATATGAATCGCAGATGGATATTGAAATGGCTCTTGTTTCTGCAAATGAAGGTGGCGCTCTCACGTTGACTTTTGCCAAGAATGACGATATGGCGGATAAGTCCGTTAACGATTCTGATGGGGAAAAGAGAAAAGACCACACGGAAACCAGCTGTTACTCATTCGATGATGTGCCGAATTCCGATGATGTTTTGCAGCATCTGACAACGATTCGCTTGAAATTTGTAAAGGATAATAATTCAGGTACGAATTTTAAAATTAGACGAATTAGCTATCTGTTGCCGGAAGATAAAGCTGTTAGAGACGTTGGCGGATACAGAAAAGTGAATCCTTCGGAGTCTTCTAGTTATAAGTCGGGAAAAAGTTTCTTGTGGAATGGTGCGGTTGACGGGGACCACGTGAATCTCGGCATTGCTAATGCGACATCTGGTGGAAATTGGTTCAATTCTATTGTGGCAAATGACTACAATTCTGTCCACTTCCCGGACGATGTAGTCGCAGACGCTCAAGGAAATGTCATTCCGTCTTTGGTGAGCAAGTATCATAAGCTCACAGCTTATGTGAAAGGTGTTGCGTCTATAGGTTTTAACACGGTCAGTTCAAATCAGGAACCGGCTGACATCAGTGCTTGGGATGGCTTCTGCATACATTATAGCACGTATAACACGATTGGGATTGCGATTGTCACTGATGCTTCTGCAAATAAATTCTGGTATGCTGACGTTGACTATTCAAATGATATGGTTTGGGGCAAAGTATCTTGGGATGCTTTCAAGAATGTCGATGAAGAATCCAATGAAACGATTGAAGATGTTTTGGGAAAAGTGACCTCGATTCAGCTATTCTTCTATGAAGGTGAAAATGTCGTTGATAAGTTCGGTTCTTATGACCAATGCGGTGACTGATAAATTTGCTTAGGAGAAAGGAAGAAGGAAAAATAGTAAGGAGGATATTCGTAAGGGGGAGGGAAGCCACGAGAAATCGTGGCTTTCTTTGTATAAAACGAAACCACCAGCTAGTGTGCTGGTGGTTCGCTGTTTGAATGATAAAGAAATTAGACTTTGTCCAAAGCCTGCGTGAGGTCGGCGATGATGTCTTCGACATTTTCGATACCGACGCTGAAACGGATGAGGTCCGGTGCAACGCCTGCTTCGATGAGCTGTTCGTCGGTGAGCTGGCGGTGCGTGTGGCTTGCCGGGTGCAGCACGCAGCTGCGGGCGTCGGCCACGTGAGTTACGATGCAAATCATCTTGAGACTGTCCATGAACTGGATGGACTTTTCACGACCGCCCTTGATGCCGAACGTAAGGACGCCGCACGGGAGGCCGCCCTTGAACTGCTTCTGAGCGAGTTCGTAGTACTTGTCGCCTTCGAGGCCGGCGTAGTTGACCCAAGCGACCTTCGGGTGGTTCTTGAGGAACTTGGCGCAGGCGAGAGCGTTTTCGCAGTGACGCGGCATGCGGAGGTGAAGCGTTTCGAGACCGACGTTCAGGAGGAATGCGTTCTGCGGAGACTGGATAGAACCGAAGTCGCGCATGAGCTGGGCGGTAGCCTTCGTGATGTAGGCGCCCTTGCCGAAAGCCTTCGTGTAGGCGAGGCCGTGGTAACTCGGATCCGGTTCGGTGAGACCCTTGAAACGGTCGTGGTTTGCTTCCCAGTCAAAGTTGCCGCTATCCACAATGCAACCGCCGACTGCCATGGCGTGGCCATCCATGTACTTGGTGGTGGAATGCGTCACGATATCGACGCCGTATTCAATCGGACGGCAGAGAATTGGAGTCGGGAAGGTGTTATCGACAATCATCGGAACGCCGTGCTTGTGGGCGATGTCAGCGAAGCGCTTGAGGTCGAGCACCTTGCCTGCCGGGTTTGCAACCGTTTCGCCAAAGAAGCACTTGGTATTCGGGCGGAAGGCCTTTTCAATTTCTTCGTCGCTCGCGTCCTGATCGACAAACGTGCATTCAATGCCGAGCTTCTTCATGGTCACGGAGAAGAGGTTGCTCGTGCCGCCGTAAATAGCGGATGTGCTGATGAAGTGGTCGCCGGATTCGCAGATGTTGAAAACGGCGTAGAAGTTTGCGGCCTGACCGGAACTCGTGAGCATGGCGGCAACACCACCTTCGAGAGCCGCGATCTTGTTAGCGACAGCGTCGTTGGTCGGGTTCTGCAGACGGGTGTAGAAGTAGCCGGAAGCCTTCAGGTCGAACAAATCGGCCATGTCATTGGTCGTTTCGTACTTGAACGTGGTGCTCTGGTAGATGGGGAGGACGCGCGGTTCGCCGTTTTTCGGCTGCCAACCGCCCTGAATGCAAAGAGTTTCGATTTTGGACATTTTTTTGAATCCTTTATAAAATTTTTATGTTGTGTAATATAGTTAGATTCTATAGCATGGTCTAGCAAAAAGGTTTTCGAAAATGGCTGAAAGTTAGAAAGTTCTGGCGAAATTAGGCAAAAATTATAGGTAGTAATAACTTTAAACTATAAGTAGCGCTTTTTAAGATATGCAGACTCCGGAATGGTTCGGCGGGCTCACCGACCTTAGTTCGGGGTGACAACTGTGGATTTCGTTTAATCTTTTTTATTTTTGCGGTTGATGAAACCTGCTCCGATTAAAGCTCCTGATTCTTTAGCAAACGCTTCGCGTGGCCTTGCATTTTGGCATTTGCTTGCGATAGGGACTGTTGCCTTTTGGGGCACGAGCTTCGTGAGTACGAAGGTGCTGTTGAATCACGGATTTTCGGCGGTGCAAATCTTTACGTTGCGGTTCGTGGTGACGTATTTGCTGCTGCTTGCGATTTCGCATAAGCAGTTCCGCTGCGAAAACTGGAAGCACGAACTGATTTTGTTCGTGTGCGGACTTACCGGTTGCACGCTTTACTTTTGGGCGGAGAACACGGCGCTTTCGCTTTCGCCGAGTTCGAATGTTTCTCTGATTGTCTGCACGAATCCGCTTTTGATTATGATTTTTGGCGGACTTATTTACAAGAGCGAACGCCTTTGCAAACGTCAAATTTTGGGATGCTTCATCACGTTTATCGGGATGGTTCTCGTGGTACTGAACGGAAAGTTTATTCTAAAGCTTTCGCCTGTGGGTGATTTGCTTGCGTTTAGCTCTGCTTGCATGTGGACCGTCTATTCGTTGATTCTCCGCAAACTCAATGGCAAGTATTCGACGCTGTTCATGACTCGCAAAATGTTCTTTTACGGTGCGCTTTCGTCGATTCTTGTGATGCTTACTGAAACGGATAAGTCTGTGCCGTGGCAAAACTTTGCAGAACCCGTCGTTTCGTTCAACTTCCTTTGCCTTACGGTCTTTTCGTCGCTATTTGGTTATCTTGTCTGGAATAAAGTTCTTGAAAAAATCGGAACTGTTTTGGCGAGCAATTACATTTACGGTATTCCACTCGTGACGATTATTACGGCGGTGATTGCGCTTGGTGAGCGAATTACACCTGTAGCTATGGCGGGGGCGGCGGCTATCGTTGCGGGCATGATTCTTGCAGAGTGGAAGGGGCGTAGATAATTTTTTTATCTATATTAATTTTAGTTGGGTAATGTTATCCCCATTTTAGAATTAATCAAGGAGAAAAGTATGGCTAATGAATTAGACGAGTTGACGGGTCCCGTAAATACGGAGGGTCGCGACATCAACGTCATCGAAAAACAACTTCCTGTGAAAGTCGGTGTGGGTTCGCTCATATTTGAAATCCTGCTTTGGGTTTGCGGAATTATTCCCGGCGTCATCTTCTTGTTCATGAAGATTGGGGCGAAAAACTACTTCCAGCAGTTGCAGCAAAAGTTGCAGAGCGAAGCTTCACAGATTGACAATTATTTGGAACAGCGAGTTCAGATCTTGCAGAATGTGGCCGGACTTGTAAATAAGGCAATTGATCTTGACAAGGATGTGATGAAAACGGTCGCCGCTTATCGCGGTGGAGTCATGCCTGATGCTGACCGCAACCAGGTTGCTTCTAAAATTGATGCCTCCTTTGCTCGTTTGTTCCCGCAAGTAGAAAATTATCCAGATCTTAAAGCTCACAGTGCCATTGCCGATGCCATGCAGCAGAACAGTTATTTGCAAAAAGAAATTACGGCGGCTCGCGCTCTTTACAACGATACCGTTCTGCAATGGAATTCGGACGTGTTCTCTTGGCCGACCAAGCAGATTGTGGCCGCCCGTGCCAAATACACCACGAGAATTCCTTTTACGGCATCTGCTGCGATAAAGGCTCGTGCAAGAGAAACATTCTTTTAATAGCACTAGATTCGGGTTTGTCCATTGATCGAAGACATATATAATCCAGTACAAAAGTTCCGTTCGGAGTTCCGTGACAAGTTTAAAGATGTTGCGGAACAAACTTTTGATGATTTGCTAAAGCATTCAGGACTTGATGTCGAAGCTAACAAAGAAATTGTAAATAAAATAAATTCTTTGGAGCAAATTATTGATGCGTTGGAAAAGCGCATTGCAAAACTGAGCTTTTGGCAAGTTGTTCTTTGGCTTATAGTTATTGGTTGCATTATTGCTGGGGCTTACTGTTATAGCGAAGCCCTCTACCGCTATATTTTGGCCTTTTTGGCTGGACTTGTGGTTTCGCTTGTTGTTCTTTTCCGTGTTATAAAGCCAAGGAAAGATTCTGCAAAACGAGAACTACAAGAAGAACAAGCGTCTGTCGAGAAAAACAAGGAAATTGCGTGGGAACAAATGCGTCCGTTGAACAGATTGTTTGATTGGGACATTACTGTACGCATGATTTCGAAGACTGTCCCTCGCATACATTTTGACCCGTTTTTTACAAAGGGCCGGTTGAGTGATCTTTACGCCCAGTTTGGTTGGGACGACTTGTTCAATCAGGATAAATCCGTTCTTTTCACGCATAGTGGTGAAATCAATGGCAACCCGTTCATTCTTGGTCGTACGATGAGCATGCAATGGGGCGAAAAGACATACCATGGCTCCAGAGATATTTCTTATTGGGTGAGAAACGGGAAAAATTCATATAGAAAAACTGAAACGCTTGATGCTGAAGTCGTAAAACCGTATCCTGAATATTTTGTTGAAACGTTTCTTATTTATGGATGCGATGCTGCTCCCAGTCTAGTTTTTCACCGAAACTGTTCAGGACTTGCAAATAAAGAAAATACTTTTTGGGGAAAGTTGAGCAAGAACGCGGAACGCAAAAAATTGGAAAAGTTCTCTCGTAATCTCGAAGATGAATCGCAATACACGATGATGTCTAATCGTGATTTTGAAACTTTGTTCAATACCATGGATCGTAATAACGAAGTGGAATATCGTTTACTGTTTACGCCTATCGCGCAAACACAAATGCTAGAAATCATGCGGAATAAAACAGAAGGTTATGGCGATGATTTTAGCTTTGATAAATTGAATAAAGTGAATTGCATTAAAGCGATTCATTTGGATAATCTTGAATTGGATAACAATCCTGAACGTTACAAAAGCTATAGCGTCGAACAATGCCGTTCAAAATTCATGATGTATAATCAGGAATATTTCAGGGCGCTCTATTTTGCTTTTGCTCCGCTCCTTGCCATTCCGCTGTATCAACAAACTCGCACTCATGGTAACATTTATGGAACTCGCGATAATTACCGTTCTTGTTTCTGGGAACATGAGGCTATTGCGAATTTTTATGGCGATGAAAAGTTTAAACATCCAGATTGCGTCACGCACTCTATATTAAAGACAACAGAATGCCGAAATAGCGATGCCACATCTCAAATTGAAGTGACTGCTTATGGCTATACGGCTGAAGACCGTGTGGAGAGCGTTTGTGTCCGTGGCGGTGACGGCCGCAAGTACAATGTTGATGTCCATTGGGACGAATACTTGCCTGTTTCGCAGACGAGCTATTTGCGAATCCAAGAGGATATGGCTGGTTTTGAATCCCGCGAAATGGATGCTACGGAGCGTGCTGATTATATCAGTAGAAAAGAAGGCTCCTTCCATAATGGGGTTTATCGTCGGTCGATGCTTTCTGGGCTGGATTAACGAAATTCCTAGAAGATTGCTATATTTCTTACTGAAATTGCCTTATGCGGTAAAACGCTGTATCGTTTTCGCCACGAATGCGATATAAGAGAATCCCGTGCTGCTTCGAAGAGTCGCAAAACCGGGAACGGTCCCGCCGCTGTAAGGGAGGACGAAACCAGCATAAACCAATGCTCGTAAACCGAGTGTGAAGGGGCTGGAAGTAGAGCGATCCCCGAGTCAGAAGAACTGTAAGGCATAAAAGGCGCTTTGCGCCATAGGTTGTTAAACGGTGCGAAAGACATCGCTTTGCATAGCCACGCGTTTGCGTGGATGTTTGACTGTATGCAGTTGCATGAACAGTCGTGTTGGCGTTCGCGTTGGCGCGGCCGTGCTGGTCGCAAGCGTTTTTGCTTCGGCAGAAGAATTTGTTCAAGATTTAGGCGAGTCGTCGGTTTACGGAACATCTAGCGTAGAAAAGCCGTTGCAGGCGTCTTCGAGCTATGCCGAGGTTTTGCCTACCGCTTGGGAAGGCCGCGGGCTTTCGGCGGCAGAAGTCTTGGCTGCGCTTCCGGGCGTGCAATATTACCGCCAAGGCGGTGTCGGGAGTTTCCAGACGGTGAGCATCCGCGGCGTGTCGGCAAAGAACATTGTCGTATGCATGGATGGCATTCCGCTGAACGATGCGTCAGGCGGCGCGGTCGATTTGGGAACGATCGACTTGAATCAAGTCGAAAAGATTGAAGTCTTTAAGGACAGAGTCCCTGCAAAGTTCGGTGGCCGTGGTATTGGCGGTGCAATTAACTTTGTGACGAAGGGCTCTAAGCCTGCCGAAGCCGTGCTTTCGCCGGACGAGAAAAAGTCTGCCCGCATTCTTTTGAGCTATGGTAGCCACAATACGTGGGAAGCTTCGACGCAGATGCTTGCTCGTTTGACGGATAGCGTTTCGGTGAGCGCGTCGTTGTCGGCACGCCACAGCGACAACGATTATGAATTTAGCAGCAATAACAGAACGCCTTACAATCCCGACGATGATTTTACAGACAAGAGAAGGAATGCTGAGTTTACCGAATATTCAGGAATTTTCAAGGCTCGCGTGTTGCATGCAAACGGCGTGTTTTCGACGTTGAATTTTAATTTTAGCCGTGATGAAGGTGGAAATCCTGGTCGTGATGATTATCAAACGTCAGTAGCAGGGTACAAAGGTGAATTTGCGACTGTCGCTTATCGTGCCGAACTGCCGCAACTTTGGAACTGGCTTTGGCTTGAACTCTCATTGACAGGCAAGTTCGAAAAGGCTGTTTCGCATTCGTATTATCCGCTAGACCATCTTGGATTTGCTTCATCGGAGTTTATGGAATATGGTACGGCCGGTTACAGCTTTGTTCCCGAAATCGCAGCGAATTATTCTAGCGATAAATTAGAATCAAATGTTCGTGTATCGACGGACATGAGCTATTATGAGCCTCGTGGCTATTCCCGCGAATGGAACCTCACGCGGTACGCAACGAACGCTTCGGGCGATATCTCGTATAACATTTTAAAGACGCTTTCGCTGGGCGGCGAAACATCTTTGCTTTTGATTAAGGACGATATTCACGGTGGAAAGCATATTTCGCCATCGGCATCGCAAGAGCTAAAATCTTCAAAGGATTTAAGCGTTTCTTGGTCAGGGTATGGCTTTGTTCGTTATGATGCACCAAATTCGGAATATGGCGGATGCTTGAGTTTCGGTCGGTTCTTCCGTACGCCGCAGTTGATGGAACTTTATGGTGTATATCCCGGAGTTATTTCGAATCCGAATTTACGTGAGGAATCGGCACTCCGTTTTGAAGTGGGCGGTTATTTTATGATTCCCAAAAGCAACACCGTTTTGCGTGCAACGTATTTTGAAACGGATGCGGATAATGGGATTTATTGGGTGGTTACAGGCTCGTTCATGAAGCCGATGAACATCGGTAAATCGCATGTTCGTGGTATCGAAGCAGAAATGGAAAGCAAACCTCAAAAATGGCTCTCCGTGATTTTACGTGCAACCTTCCAGGATGCAGAAGACCGCAGCGAAGAAAATCATTATAACGGAAACAAACTCCCTTATGAGCCTGCTCGCTCGTATTATGCCGAAGCGAAAATTGATTTCCCGTATCATTTTGATTTCACGTGGACATCGGAATACCGCACAAAAATTTATGGAGACAGGGCAAATCGCGTAGAACAGCCCGCTGTCGATTTGCACCATTTGTCGCTTGGCTACAATCCTTTTGATAAAACACGACTTGTCTTTTCGCTCAGGAACATCACGGATGAAACTTATAGAAGTGCCTATACGCCATTCCCCACCCCAGGGCGAGAATACAAATTAACATTAACACAGGGGTTCTAGGCCCCGCGCAGTCTGGACTTTGCAAGATATGCAATGTTTGTGCTGCGATAACATAAAGAGGTACAACAATGAAAAAACTCTTGACTCTTATTGCCGCGTCTTCGCTTGCGTTTTATATGCAGGCGTGCTCGGATAGTGCAACTTCTGCTGATGACGAAGTTGATCTCGTCAGTTCGTCCAGTGAAGATGAAGACATCAGCTCTTCAAGCAAGGCGAAGTCTTCTGCTAGCAAGAACAAGTCTTCTTCTAGTAAAGCAAAATCCTCTTCAAGTAAAGTAAAGTCTTCTGACAGCAAGGCTAAATCTTCCTCCAGCGTCGCGAAGTCCTCCGACAGCAAGGCTAAGTCTTCCTCCAGCGTTGCGAAGTCCTCCGACAGCAAGGCTAAATCTTCCTCTAGCGTCGCGAAGTCCTCTGACAGCAAGGCAAAATCTTCCTCCAGCGTTGCGAAGTCCTCCGACAGCAAGGCTAAATCTTCCTCTAGCGTTGCAAAGTCTTCTGACAGCAAGGCCAAATCTTCCTCCAGCGTTGTAGCCTCTTCGTCTAGCAAAGATGTTATCACTGCATACGTATTTGGTTCCGATTACACTTCTGGCGAACTCCGCTGGGTAATCAACAACAAGATTTCTGAAGACAAACTTCCGTTCAATCAGGATTCAAAGATTATCCCGGTTGATGGAAACCTCTTTGTTCTCGAAAGATCCGGTGCCGATAACCTCGCTCTGGTCGATATGGCGACGAATACGGTTAAATGGCAAATTGACCTTGGTGCAAATGCAAATCCGAGCGATCTCGTGAAAGCGAACAAGGACGAAGTGTGGCTCGCTTTGGATGGTGAAGCTAAATTTGTAAAGGTCGCCGTTAAGGATGGTAAGATTACGAAGACCGTTAAGACGGAAGCTTTTGCACAAGCTGAAGGTCAATCTCCGCATCTCGTCGATTTCGAAGTGAGCGGCGATACGTTGTTCGCCCTCTTCCAACGTTACACCGCCGAAGGTTGGACGACGAGTTATCCGGCTCCAGGCCTCCTTGCTATGTACAAGTTAAGCGATGGTACATTGCTCGATACTATCGGACTTGCTAAGAAGAATCCGACAGCAATGGGCTTTGCCAAGGGCAAGCTCTATGTGGGTTCTATGGCTGAATACAATGATAACTGGGGAACGGATGCTGACGATGCACGCGGTATTGAAGTTGTTGACTTTGCCAAGAAAACATCTTCCATGGTTGTTGACGGTGTAAAACTTGGCGGTGGCATTTATGCGTTTGTTGTAGATGCAAAGAACGCAATTGCGTACGCTTCGATTTACAAAGTTGGCGGCAATGTTCCTGTAGCGAAAGTTGATCTTGCTTCGGGCTCTGTAGAATTTGTTTCAGGAATTCCTGATGCAGAAGGCTCTTTGGCTGTTGATGCGGCTGGCGTGCTTTATGTTGGCGACCGTTCTTATGGTGCTTCCGCTCTCTATGTTTACGACGCTATGGCCACGAAGATTTCTGCTCCTACGAGCGCTCTCCCGCCATACAGCATTGCCATTGTGAAGTAAATTTCAAGAAATAATGGACCCTATCGCATTGCTCAGGATGACGCTCTCGTCATTCTCGACCTGATCGAGGATCTATAAGAGGCTCAATTCGAGGCGGCTATTCCTAGCCGCCTTATTTTGTATAGCATCATGCGCGGGCTGACGGAAAGGTCGCGGCCTGCGGCACTCATGTTGCCGTCGTGACGGCGGAGCGCTTCGCTTAGGATTTCGCGTTCGTAGCTGTCCATCAGCGTTGCAAGCGGGCTGTTGCCTTCGGGGAGTATGGATGTGCCCGAAGTGACGTCGGTTTGCAGCGTGGGCGGCAAATCGTAGGCGTTGATGCAGACGTCAGTTGTCGCAAGGCAGGCGTGCTCGATGCAGTTTTCAAGCTCGCGGACGTTGCCCGGCCAGTGGTAACTCATGAGCATGTCGATGGCGGGCGTGCTTAACCGCAAAATTTTCTTGCCGTATTTCATGTTCATCTTTTCGATGAAGTGGTCGGCCAAAAGCAAAATATCAGTTTTACGTTGTATCAATTCCGGGAGCGAAATCTGAAAAATGTTCAGACGGTAATAAAGGTCTTCGCGGAACGTGCCCTGCTGCATCATGGCTTCGAGATTCTTGCCGGTGCACGCGATAAGGCGCACGTTGGAAGGCTGGACGATGTTGCTGCCCAGACGGCTGAACTTTTGTTCTTGAATAAACTGCAAAAGCTTGATTTGCGCGGTGAGCGACAAGTCAGCGACTTCGTCTAAAAAAAGCGTGCCGCCGTTCGCTTGTTCGGCCTTGCCGATGTGCCTGTTGATGGCTCCCGTGAATGCCCCGCGTTCAAAGCCGAAAAGTTCGCTTTCAAAAGAGTTCGTGCCTTCGCTTAATGCGTCGCAGTTGAGGGCGATAAACGGACTGTTGCGGCGTTCCGAAAGTTCGTGGACGCTCCGTGCAACGTATTCCTTGCCTGTGCCCGCCTTGCCGCGGATAAGGACGGTCGCGTTCGTGGGGGCGATTTGGCGTACGAGTTTGCTCACGTCACGCATTTCACGCGTGTTGCCGATGAGTTCGCCCGGGATGCCTTCGATGATGTTGCGGATTTTTTTGCACTCGATTTGGTGCTCGATTTCGATGGATTTGAAGTTCCGCTTCAAAATGCCCTGAATGCTTTCAAGAAGTTCGCCTCGCTTGCGAACTTTTTGAATTTTTTCGACTATAGCTTCGAAAGTCGTGCTTTCAAGGGTTTCTATATCCATTTTGTTTTTTGCAACATCGGGGAAACTCTATTGCTGCGTCAGGCCGTTTTTAGGCGACCCGACGCAGCTCTAGGAGAGATGAACGTGTTTAATATAGTAATAAATTGCACTTTCGTTTTACAAAAATGTAATATTATTTATCTTTTTTACAAAAATGTAATAAAACGCACGGGAAATAGGCGATTTTTCAGATGCAAAGTGGCTAAGTGGTTGCTAATTTTGTGGCCGATAGTAAAAATTCCTGAAATGGTGATTCCGGAACAAGTCTGGAATGACACGAAGGGGAAAAGTTATAGGACGTAAAATGAACAATAGTCGTAACAAGGCCATCTACGATATCGCAACTGCTCCCGTGAGCGCAGTGATGCCTGCCGCTCCGGCAAATGTCGATTTCTATGGCGAAGATGTTTTCAACGCCGATGCTATGCGCACGTACCTCCCGAAGGATATTTGCGAAAAGCTTCTCGCGACGATTGACGAAGGTGTTGCTCTGGATGCAAGCATCGCTGGCGATGTGGCTCATGCCATGAAGCGTTGGGCGATGGATCGCGGTGCAACGCACTTTACGCACTGGTTCCAGCCTTTGACAGGCTCTACTGCCGAAAAGCACGACAGCTTTATTGAACCGTCTGGCGGCAAGGCCATCATGACGTTCAGCGGCAAGAACTTGATTGTCGGCGAACCGGATGCATCGAGTTTCCCGAGCGGCGGTTTGCGTTCGACGTTCGAAGCCCGCGGCTATACCGCTTGGGATCCGACGTCTCCTGCTTTTATCAAGCGCCACGGCAACGGAGCGACACTCTGCATTCCGACGGCGTTCTGCAGCTACACGGGTGAAGCACTCGACAAAAAGACACCGCTTCTCCGCAGCTTGCAAGCGCTTTCGAAATCGACCCGCCGCCTCATGACTTGCTTCAAGGCCGGCCCGAAAAAGACTACAGTCACGCTTGGTGCCGAACAAGAATACTTCCTCATCGATAAGAGATTTTATCTGCAACGCCCAGACTTGTATCAAGCTGGACGCACGATTTTCGGTGCAACTCCTGCAAAGCACCAACAAATGAATGACCACTACTTCGGCAGCATCCCGAGCCGCATCTTGAACTTTATGAATGATGTGGAAAAGGAATTGTGGAAGCTCGGCATTCCGGCAAAGACGCGCCACAACGAAGTGGCCCCGGCCCAGTTCGAACTCGCTCCGCTCTTTGAAGAAGTGAACCTCGCTTGCGACCACAACATGCTCGTGATGGAAACGCTCCGCAATGTGGCGGACCGTTACGGTCTCGTTTGCTTGTTGCACGAAAAGCCGTTTGCAGGTGTGAACGGTTCCGGCAAACATAACAACTGGAGCCTTTCTTACGGTAAGGGAAATTTGCTCAATCCGGGCAAGGACCCGCACCAAAATGCCGTGTTCCTCACTGCGATTTGCGCCATCATGTATGCGGTTGATACGCATGCCGATTTGCTCCGCATGACTTGCGCTGGCGCTGGCAACGATCATCGTCTTGGCGCTCACGAAGCTCCTCCGGCGATTATCTCCATTTATCTCGGCGACCAATTGACCGACGTGATTGAACAGCTCGAACAAGGTGTGCCCAAGTCCAGTAAGCAAGCGGGCGCCATGAAGCTCGGTTCCGATATGCTGCCGCCGCTCCCACGCGACGCTACCGACCGCAACAGAACTTCGCCGTTTGCATTCACGGGCAACAAGTTTGAATTCCGTGCACCGGGCTCTAGCCAAAGCTGCTCTGAACCGAATGTTGTCTTGAATACGATTGTCGCCGAAGCATTCGACATGATTGCGGAACAGCTCGAAAAACTGGACGACAAGAATTTCCACACGGGCTTGCAAAAGATTTTGCAAAAGATCGTGAAGGAACACAAGCGCATTTTGTACAACGGAAATGGCTACACCGAAGACTGGGTGAAGGAAGCTGAAAAACGCGGCCTCCCGAACATCCGCACTTCGATGGAAGCACTCAAGGCCTTGACGAAGGAAGAAAACATTGCTCTCTTCGAAAAGTATGGCGTGATGAACCGTGCCGAAATGATTTCCCGTTACGAAGTGAACAGCGAAGATTATCACAAGCGTATTCACATCGAAGGCGAAATCGCCCGCGACATGGCAAAGAACATCATCTTGCCGAAGGTCATCGAAGCATATTCCAATGCACTCAAGACAAACGAAATGGCTTTGAATCAAGGATTCCCGGGTCTTGACGGTTACGCAAAATCGCTTGGCGAAGGCATGAACCGCTTGATTGCCGCGATTGACGTGATGGAAAAGTCGTTGGACGGCCTCCACGAAGGCATCGTCGATGCTATCGCCGCCCTCCGCAAGGAAGTCGATGGCCTTGAAAAGCTCGTCTCCGACGAACTCTGGCCCCTACCGAAATACCGCGAGATGTTGTTTATTTATTAATTGAAGGTGTTCCCGGCATAAAGCCGGGATGACATTTGCAACGGTCAAGACGTGACTGGATGCTTCGTCCCTATGGTCCTCGGCATAACGCTGACGGACCATTCTTTTTTGCGTTATGAAAAACTGTTAGTTTTTTTTGCGTTTAAGGCTCGCAAGCGCGAAAGCGAGCGAGATTGCAATCCCGATGTGTGGAATGTAGGCGGGAGTTGCAATTTTTGCTGTCGAAGCAAGAATGGCGGGAATGAGTCCGAAGAACCCGCCAACGCATACGCCTGCGTACCACAGCGATTTTTTGATGTTGAATTTTTTGTGGGCGATAATCGCAACGGCGAGCGGGGCGACGATTCCCGGCGTATAGACGGAATAGGCCATCGTCAAAAGCCCAATGATGTCTTTGCCTTGGAGTGCAAGGTATGTCGCGATAATGCCGATTGCGATAACGATTAAGCGTACCACGGAAATGCGGCGCGTGTTCAGAATGTCGCTCCCGAAGATGGCTGCGGAATTGATAAGGCACGTATCCGCTGACGAAAGCAGTGCAGACAAAAGTCCGACGGATAAAAGTGCTGCAAGCGGAAACGGGAGCACGCCGGAGGCGAGGCGGAACAATGGATTCACGCTGGTGCCTGCTGCGTTTGGGGCGTAAGTGGCGGCCCACATACCGAGCAAAACGATAACCACGCTAAAGACGAGTATTGCGAAACTCCCGATGACGACGGCCTTGCGGGCTGACGTAGAATCTTTTGCGACGAGGTTTCTTGAAATCACGTCAGGGCCGAGGAAGTAGGCTCCGCCGACGGTAAATAGCATCATCGCTAAATCAGCGAAACTGAATTTTTCATTTAACAGAGAAAAGTCGCCGAAGGTCGCGAGGCCTGCGGATGTTGTTGCTATTGCGGAGTGCGCGGCGGTTCCATTCGCAATTGCGGCAGTTCCATTTGTGCTTGCTGCAATTCCAGAGGGTGCAATTTCCATGCCTGAAAATCCGCCGAATAGATAAATGGCGGCAGCGAAAAATCCAAGTGTCAAAATTCCAAATTGCAGTGCGTCAGTGCGAACAACAGAAAGCTGACCGCCTAATAGCGTGTAAACAATCACAATAACCGATGTGATCAAGACAGACTGCGTGCCTGCATCGTGCCCTAGCACAAGCCCGATGAATCCTGCAACGGCAGCGAACTGTGCCGCAATAATCCCGATCCAAGAAATTGCGATGATAAATGCAACGAGCTTTCGTCCGGTTTTCCCGACCGTCTTTTCTGCAATTTCGGGGAGTGTGCGTACGTCAAGATCGTGAACGGGTTTGCTCAGGAATGCTGCCTGGAACCAGAAACCAATCGCACCAACGCCAAGCCACCAAAATGCGGCAAAGCCAATGCTTTCGGCACGTGCGGCAATGCCCACCGTTGCAGATGCGCCAAGGACAGTCGCCATGAGGCTCATAAAAACGAACGGTGAACTTTGTTTGCGCCCTGCAACAACGTAATCGTCGAAATTCTTGACTTTAAACAGGTCTCGAATGCAGATGAATCCAAGGACGAGGAAATAAATTAGGAGAATTTTCATAATTGCAAAGGAGATGCCCGATTCTTCTCGGAAAGACCATCTAAAAATAGAAATTTTGCTTATTGCTGTATCCGAAAGCGTATCGATCTAAATACGAATCCATAGTCTCCTAAGACTGAGCGAATGAAACATATATCAAAAAGCGAGTTTAACTCCGATAATAAAAACACTCCGCCAACTTTGGGGCGAATTCAAGTAGTCTTTGAGTGTTTTCTAACATCTTTCCCATATTGTTGGAAGATGTAACAAATATTATACTATATAGCAATATGGATATTGCCTTTTTCAAGAATCATCGGAACTCAGAGCGTTTTTGCCCGTCGATTTTGTCGTTCGGTAAAGATTTTTAAACGAAACGACCCGAAATGGGTGTGACTGCAGTCACAAAAATCGGAAATATATTCCAATTTGGAGTATAAAAAAATGATGAAAATCACATTTTCGTAAAAAAAAATCTATACTTAGACCATCAAAAGTTTGATGAAATTTTTGCGATTTTAAACGAAAAACGGCACTTTTGACAATTTTTAGACTTGACCATGACAAAAACATGACAAAAGTTTGACAAAAGTATTGCTTTTCGAAAAAAAAGTGATTATATTATCAAATGTAAACGAGCAATAACGCTCACAACAAAGAATGTGTAACTAAAACAAGGAGATACACTATGAAGAAGCAAGGTTTTACCCTTATTGAATTGATGGTCGTGATCGTGATCATGGGCATCCTCGCAGCAGTCGCAGTTCCGAAACTCTTCGGTATGATTGCAAAGTCCAAGGCCTCTGAAGTCGGCCCGGCAGCTGGAACCTACGTGAAGTTGCAGGATGCTTATGCTGCTGAAACGGGTGCTGCAGGTGCATGGTCCATCATTGGTTATATCGGACCGGGTGACAAGGACGGTGCTACCGCTTCTGGCACGAGCACGTACAAGTATACAGACGAGTTCAAGCCAAAGGATACAAAGAAGAATACGACTATGGTCGGTGATCTTGCTTCAATCACATCAGATGAACCTGCAGCGACTGACGGTGAGTCTGCTTGGAAAGCTGAAGGAAAAACGGCTTTGAATGACTGCCAAATTAAATCTACATGGGAAGTTAGAATTGCTAAAGCTGGGGATGGTGCTACTCTTAAGTACAATCCAGTCGTTCAGAATGCAAGTGGTAAAAACCATAGTGATTGCGAATCGTTGACCGCTAACTTCACAAAAATCGGCAAGTAATCGTCTGACTTAATAAAAAGTCTTCAAAATCCCTCCCGATTCGGGAGGGATTTTGTTGTATAATAGTTATTGTTACATTCATCATTATTTTCGGCTATATTTAAACACATGGATCAGTTTGTAGAACTTACAAGGACTCAATTTTGATGGGTTATGCAGCCTATTGTGTATTTTACAGAGAATCTTTATTCCATGGGGTTCATTAGTGCTACGGATGCCTTGCGTCGGTTAGTCGGATGAAAAACATACAACCAACAGAACTGCCTTCCATAACCAGAAGGCGTGTATTTCAAAAGCAATGTTTGAGAAAAAATCAAAGATGAATCTACTGAACTGTATTTGTATAGCCTTGAATATATCGTAGATGAAGTTTTTAGAGATTTAAAATTTGACAAAACGTAAAATGCTCATTTATGATTTAGTAAATCAAGAATGAATAGATATTTCTGAGAAAAGGCTCGTTTTTTTTATATTGCGAAATTTCTCTTGAAGTGATATGATTTTCGCTTTATAAAAAACGCTCTCCCGGAATGGGAGGGCGTTTAAAGCTTTTATCAAGTCAAACGATTATTGACCGATTTTGGTGAAGTTCGCAGTCAATGGTTCGCAATTTGTAGAATTGTCAATAGATGGAGTGTATTTGACCGTAGAACCTGTTCCTGCAGCACTGATTTTAACGTGCCAAATACTACCAATCTGGCAGTCGTTCAAAGCGGTCTTTGCCTTGGCTTCCCAAGCATCTACTGCGGTAGTTCCAAGAGCGTTAACCATGGTCGTTCCTTTTTCGGTGTCTGCTCCGGTAAACTTATTATCATAATCGAAAGCCGTGGTTGTATAGCTTTCTGCATTATTCTTTGTTCCCGGTCCGATATATCCAATAACGCCCCACTTACCAACAGCACCAGTTTCTGCAGCATAAGCATCCTGCAACTTCACGTAGGTTGCGGTCATTTTGGATGATAAAAAATTAGTTCAAAATCACGAACGGAACCCAACGCTTGTAGAATCGCTCCTGAAATTTTATGGGGGATAGGATGGGATTGTGATCGCCTTGGATGATGAATCTTGTTTCGGGGTGTTTGCGAGCTAACGATGCGATTGTTTTTAAAGTTTGCGTTAATCGTTTTGTATATGCGGAGTCGATAGAGTCTGGGTTGCTGTTGTAGATGTCAGAAAATTCTGGCAATGGGAACTTTGTGTCTTTTGTGGTCCATGCGATAAAGTGTTTTTGTGTAGTGTCCGCAAGAATGCTTTCGATTTGCTCGATCATTTTATTGTCGTTTAGACCGTTGCCGTATATGGCTTCGTTAAAGCCTATATTTCTAATGTACTTGAATCGGCGATGTTCTAAGCTGTCTCCGCCGAATAGAAATGTTGTTTTAAATCCGATGTTGTTGAAAACTTTTGGCATAAATGTTGTATCTCGACGGCGAGTTGAATCGCGCTGAAGTTTGTATATAAGGTCTTCGCGTTCGGCAGTGCGGGTGCGGCTGTACATGCGGTGGTGCATGCCTCCTTTTTTCTGAAGGTCCTCGAAAATTTTTATATCGCGGGCAAAACGGTTTGTATCAAGCGGAACACCCCAGCTTTCGACAAGGATGACGACGTTGTTTCTTGTGGAGTCGATATAGTCTTTTGTGATTGAAGCTGAATCGGTGACAATGAATTTTTTTGATAGTTCTTCAGGGATGGAGTCCCTTTGTGGTGGCTTTGGAGCGGTTCTTGCAAGATAATCGATTGTCGGGAATTGGGCGAGTGGCTGTGCGGCGTATTGGTTGTTGGCTTCTAAATGCAAGATCAAGGCTGCGAAAAGAATGAGGCAAATGTTGTTGAATTTGAGGGGTTTGACTTGCCAAACCATGGCGATGGCGAGGCCGCATGTGGCAAAGGGGAGAATTCCATACCAGCTTGTGTTCCAACCTTTGATGGCTAGCAGATTTTGCAAATCTATCCATGCGACGGTGATTAATGCAATGATGAAAATGGCTAGTAATGCAGCATACGCTACGAATCTGTTAAATAAATTACAGAATAACGTCTTGGAGAACAGATTGCGGTTCGAGTCCGCTATGAAGTAGCCTCTAGATTCCGGCTCGGAGGCCGGAATGACGTGAGGTTTGGAGGTTGGAATGACGTGTAGCTTGGAGGCTAGAATGACGTGCAATAGCTTTTCTTTTATAAGTACAATAAATAGTAATAGTCCGAAAATTTCGTAATCGAAAAGTCCGCGAACGATATCCTGTCCTTTTTCGAATGTCAGCAAAAAGGGGACTATTGTAATTAGTGCGCTTGCAATTAGGGGGTAGAGGAGTCGTTTCATTGTTCGATCTCCTTTGACTGGGCTTCGGTTGGCTGCACTAAGCGATATTTATAAAAGGTCATGTAACCAAAGCTAGCTAGAGTATCTACGGCGACGCTGTCATAATAGTGTCGTTGCAAAAAGTCTGTGAGACGAGGTTCGTTTAAAACGATGATGTTGTCGTGAATTACATCTTTGATGGGGTTGTTGATGCCAAAATCGGCAAGTGCGTCTTTGATTTCGGGTAGATAGGGCGTCCAATAGCCAAAGGAAATTGTACGGCGGTAGGTGCCAATGGGAGTCGCAAAATAGGGGGGATTACGGTGATGGCTGAAGAGCATAAACGCTTTCATGCTGAGTAAGAACATTTTATTGGGTTGACTGTCGATGTAGTTAAAAACTTGTGCGTAATCGGTGGTGTCTTCGACTGCGATTGTGCGTAATGTTCCTGTATTTGGATTGCGAATCATGTTGCCAGAGGTGGCATAGGTAATAATGTTTGCGGTGGCAATAAAGCCCAAGACTGCATAGATGAGTTTATTTGGTATGTTTCGCGTGAATTTACCGAAAAGTGGGATGGCGAGAACGCTGGCATAAAGCCAGAAACCGCTTTCAACGCGATAGACAAGCCTCCCCATGGCGAGTAAATATGTCATCAAGGCGAGCACTAGAGCGAACGAAGTCCATGAGTATAGATATTTTTTTTGATTGGTGATATATACGATTACACATAAAATAAACCATGCCCAAAAAAGAGGTGAATGGATTGTATTGCCTAGTGCATGCATCAGATTGCGAGGAATGAATTCTGGCTCGTTCGCATCGCGGTAAGGTGGGATAATGTCAGTATAGCGTTTGAGGCTGTCAACAGAAAAAACTTCTGTGTCGTAATGAACCCATTCTGTGAGCATGTTATAGTCTTTTCCAGAAAGACCGAGTTCTTCGATGTCCTCTAAAACGGCGTTTGAGTTGTAGTTGTCGTTGTCGCCTAACGTGACGCGTGGACCTTGGAATTTGTTGAATGCTTCGTATTCTGGAACTTTATATATGTTTTGGTCAACGTTGTGCATGGCGAATGCACCGATAAAGAGAACGGCTAGTCCTGCTATTATATGATATTTCGCTTGCCAGCATTGACGGATGATGAATAGTAATCCCAAACAAAAGAATGGCATGCCCATCAAGAACGCCTGCCAGCGCATCACGCTGCCCCAAAGCATCAGCAAAACGCCCAAAGCAAAAGGACTTAATGCTCGAAGTCTTGCCCAATTGTCATTGCGAGCCCCGGCAGAATTTGCTTTGTCATTGCGAGCCCCGGTAGGGGCGTGGCAATCAATCACCCCATACGCAAATAGCAGCATCCCAGCGGCACTGAGTATAGACGCGCATTGAGTGAATTGCACAACCAGATAAAAGTCGCTTGCGAAAAGTGCCGTGAATAACGTTGCAAGAATTACGCCCCATCGATCGCCGCATTTTTGCAGAATTACATAGCCGATGGTAGTCAATGAAATAAAAACGGCGAACATTTCGCCTATGTAATACCAGCCGATTGTGGGGAATAGGTGGTATAAAGGCAAAAGCATGTATCCGTAAATCGCGTTTACGAAAATCAGGTGAGGATTGTATTCTGTTCCTAATGCCCCTGTAAGTCTTGCGGCCATGAAGTAATCATCGACTGCACCAAATTTAAGGTCTCCGAAAATGAGGCAAAGAGCGAGAAAGAACAGATTGATGACGAGAGAATATGTAATAGCGCGTTTAAATGGCATGATAGAAATATATAATTTCTGTATCCTATGACAATCCTTTACTGCTGTCATTTTGGCTTCTTGACGCGTCATACTCGTTTTTATATATTCAAGATATGGGAATTTACGTCAATCCGAATAATGTCAATTTTCAAGAAGCTCTGAACTCGCCCATATATGTGGACAAGTCCATGCTTATAGCCGAAATAAATAAGTTGGTGAGTACCACTAAAAAATTTGTGTGCGTTTCTCGTGCTCGCCGATTCGGTAAAAGTATGGCCGAAGATATGCTTTGCGCCTATTTTAGCAAGGGCTGTGATAGCCGAGATCTGTTCGCCAACTTGAAAATCGCAACTGACCCAAGTTTTGAAAAATATTTGAATAAGCTGAATGTTATTTTTTTTGACGTGAACGCATTCTTTTCTGATCAAGAAAACAAGGGTGTTGATGAAAAGATAGACTCGCACACGAGGGACATTACATCTGATTTCACAAGGAAAATCAGAAAAGAATTGCAGATGAAATTTCCTGAGGTAGGCATAGATGACAAAGATTCATTACCGAGTTCAATCTTAAAAATATACGCCGCTACAGGCGAACAGTTTGTCATTATCATCGATGAATATGACGTTCTCATCCGCGAACGTGTGGCGGACTCCGTTTTCAATTCGTATCTTGCGTTCTTGAACGCCATGTTCAAAAACAAAAATCTCGCACCAGCAATTGCTCTTGCTTACATTACCGGCATTTTGCCAATTGTGCGTGACAAGGTTCAGTCAAAGCTGAACATGTTCGACGAATATACTATGCGTGATTCGTGGTCGTTGGCGGAATTTGTTGGTTTTACTACAGATGAAGTTCGATATCTTTGTGATAAGTATTCGGTTGACTTCGAGGAATGTAAACGCTGGTATGATGGTTACAATATCAATGGCATCGAAACATATAGTCCAGAATCGATTGTTTCTACCATCAGACGTAAATATTTCCAAAGCTACTGGACGCAGACTGGTTCTTACGAGGCTTTGCAAAATTTCATATTGATGAATTTTGACGGAATTTTAGATGACGTTAAGACGATGATTGCTGGAGGTCGAGTCCATGTGAATGTGGACAGTTATCTGAACACGATGACAGACTTCCACAGCAAAGACGATGTGTTTACTTATTTAGTTCATCTAGGTTATCTTGCATACAACCGCGATGAGCAACAGTGCTATATTCCAAACCGCGAAGTTCGAGACCAGTGGATTCTATCGGTACGTCCAGCTCCAGAATACAAAACGCTCATTGGGCTTGTAGATTCTAGCAAACAACTGATGGAAAGCACTATCGAAGGTGATTCTGACGCAGTCGCAGATGCTTTGAACAAAGCTCACGAACAGATTTGTAATAACTTAAATTACAATAATGAAGGGACATTCCAGTCGGTAATTTGCCTTGCATATTTTTATGCAAATCTTAAATATACTGTTATCAAGGAATGTCCTGCTGGCAAGGGAGTTGCCGATGTGGTGATGATTCCGTATGTGCCGAATACGCCTGCTCTTGTTATAGAGCTCAAACGAAACCAATGCGAAAAAACTGCACTTACGCAGATTCGTGCAAAGAACTACGGCAATGCTCTTGAAAAGTATTCTGGCGATTTGTTGTTTGTTGGTGTGAATTACGACGAAAAGACGAAAGAGCACAAGTGCGTCATTGAAAAGATCGTGAAGTGAATTCGTCTATGTCCAATTCAAAGCAAATTCGTGTTTGTCAGGTGCTTCACGGGATTGTGGGCGGAGGTTCGGAACAAGTTGTTTTGAACTATTGCTCTCGTATGCGAGATATTCATTTTGATTTGTTGTTCCAGTATGATCCGAATCCGCAGATTTTGGAACGATTCAATGAGGCTGGAATCAACTGCATTCAGATTCCGGATAAAGTACATCATCCATTTAAACATCTTTGGACGATGTTCAAAATTTTTCGACAAGGAAAATATGATGCTGTTCATTGTCATTTGGATTGGTATATGAACAGTTATGTGTGCTTTTTGGCGATGCTTGCCGGTGTGAAAAAACGTATTGCCCATCATCACCAAGCCTATACTTCTGACCGTCATTCCGACCGTTCCTCTGCAAACTGTCATCCCGGCCTCCGTGCCGGGATCTGTGGTTCGTCATTCCGGGCTTTGACCCGGAATTTTCTTTGCTTTTTATTTCGCATCCCCTGCAAATTGTTCGCGACTCATTGGCTTGCTTGCGGTGAAGCTGCTGCAATTAACGGTTGGGGCAAAAATGCTGTAAAGAAAGGCAAAGTGACGATACTCCCGAATGCCATTGATCCAGAGCGGTTTAAGTTTAACGAAATTTCTCGAAAGGAAATTCGTGCGAAGTATGGAATTAAGGAAGATGATTTTGTAATTGGGCATGTGGGACGATTTTTCCCGGAGAAAAATCACAAGTTTATTGTTCGATTATTTGAAAGAGTTCTGCGTCAACGTTCTAATTGCTGGTTGTTGCTTGCTGGGAATGGCCCGTTGCAGCAGGAAATTCAGGAAACGGTGAAAAAGTTAGGATTTGAAAATAGAGTTATATTCGCAGGCTTGCAAAAAGATATAGTTCCATATTATGGTGCGATGGATGTGTTGCTGTTACCTTCGACTCGCGAAGCGTTCCCCATGACTTTGGTGGAGGCTCAGTATAATGGGTTGCCTTGCGTTGTTAGCGATGCTGTACCGAGAGAAACCGCGATTACGGAGAATGTTTATCCATTGCCGATTGATGATATTATGCCTTGGTGTGAAAAACTTGGCTTGATGGAGCTTGTGGTTAATCGCGAACAACCGCTGATAAAAAGCGGACGATTTGATATAAGAAATTGTTATAAAATGTTAGAATCACTTTATGTGTGTAGATAAAATTATGACTATGATAAGTAAAATGAGGCTCTTTATAAGATTGCATCTTAAAGAATTGATTTTTGGTTTTTATTTATGCCTTGCATTATCTGTTAGTGTTATAGCTTCTATGCAGGGTGGTTCGGGTTATGGATCAATGATGTTTTTTTCGTTGGTTTTGTTGTCTATTTTTATGGTGGTTCCTAAAATAAAAAAAAAGATAGAGACATTGTCTTGTGTGGAATTAAATTCTCAAAACGGCAAAGGAATACAAATTTTTATAGCGTTTTTTTTGTTGAGTTTTTTATGTTTTCTTTTTTGGTATGTTGCTTACTTTCCAGGAGCGTTTTCTCTAGACTCCATTGATCAATTTAAGCAGGCTCTCAGAGGAGAATATAATGATTGGCACCCTGTATTGCATACATTATTTTCGTTTGCGTTACCGTTAAAATTAACAGGGCTTGCGGCTTCAATAGTTTTTTTTCAGATACTGCTTTTTTCTATAGTTCTAGGTTTAATTGCTAAGACGATTTATTCTTATTGCGGAAAAAAATGGACATTAGTTCTTGTGTTGCCGATAATTTTAAGTCCTTGGACTTTGAATATTTCCATGTATCCTTGGAAGGATGTAACTTTTGCGTTGTCTTCTGCGATGTGTATGATTTTTGCTGTGAATATATTTTTTCAGCGAGAGTCTTGGAGTAAACCTGTTTGGAATATAATGTTGTTGTCTTTTTTCTTGATGTTAGCTACGGTATTTAGACATAATGGAATTCTGCTGACGATGCCTCTTGCTATTGCATTATTTTTCTATATGCCAATTAAGCGTTGGTTGCTTTTTATTGTGCTTTTTGTTGTTGCGATAGGTGTTGTTCGAGGTCCTGTTTATACGATATTGAATGTTCAAAAGCCTGGCAATAGGGTTGTTGAAACTTCTGGTTTTCCGTTAAGTGTGATAATTTATGTGGCAAAAGAATGCCCACAATGTTTGGACAAAGAAACTGCAAATTTTGTTAGTTCCTTAACTAAAACTGAACCTAATTGGAAAAAAAACTATTCTCTAGAAGGATTTAATTCAATCAAATTTGCAGATGATGGCATTGATTTTAATGTTGTTGAAAATACAGGTCGATTGAAAATAATGAAAATGATGTTGGTGAGCTTTAAAAATGCTCCTATCTACAGTGCGATTGCTATAGGTGGATTGACCTCAATTATCTACGGCTTGGAAATCAATTGTGACAATGATCCAAAAGTGGTTGAAAATAAATATGGAATTGTTTATAAAGGAAATGAAATGATGCGAAATGCCGCTTTATTTTATTCAATGATTGTAAAGAAAACCCCAATAAGATTTTTTATATGTACAATCGGCATGCCTCTTATTATTATGATTGCCTTTATTCTTTTTCGGAGTCGTTTGGATAATGAATGTTTAAAAAGAATATTGCTATGTTCGCCAATTTTAGTTTACGACTTTGGTACGATGCTATTTTTATCTGGTGCTGAATCAAGATTTTTTTATGTAAATTTGCTGATATGCCCGCTAGTTGTTGTTGTTATGCTTGGCAAATTTGTTGAAGAAAGACCAAAGAACGAGAACGGTTTTCTTCCCGAAAATTTGAATCAATAAATTTGCGAAGCGTTGCTTCGGGCCAATCCAAGATGCTGCGTAATGGTGGATTGTGCGTGTGTTCTCTGAAATTTGAATTTTGCCAAACTCGGAAGGTTTGGGGCAAAAGTAATCTGGTGGGTATATGTATGCTCCTTCAAATTCGATAATTCCAGTTTGGGACTGTAGTCCTTTCTTTAATAAATATTCGGAGAAATGTTCCACAATTGTCTTTTTGTTGAGTTCGCCAGATGCGATTTCGAATTGCAGATTTGCGTATATATCCAGCATTTCTTTTAATAGATGAGATTGGGGGGCGCAGGCAAATCCAAGGCCGGGGTTGCATGCAAAATAGCTTTCGTTTTCGCGACCGAAATAAGCTCCTTTTGCGAGAATATCATCCATGGACTTGATGACTTCTACGTCTGTGTCGAAATAGATTCCGCCATTTTCATATAGAATTTTAAATCGAGCGTAATCGCTGACAAAAGCGTATTTCTTGTGCTTGTAAGCTTGCGCTGTATATGGAATTGAATTTACATCAAAGTTGTCTTCGTTCCATTCCTTGATTTCATAATCAGGAAAAAACTCTCGCCAAGATGATATGCATTTTTGTGCTAATGGCGGAAGTGGATTGTGACCGAACCAGCAGTAATGTATGACTTTGGGAATCATATTTAATGTTCTCTAGGAACAAATAGGTAATTACCTATTTTATATATATCGACGTCTATAGTGTAATGCTCATACCCGATGGACGCTAATATATTGTCAATATCATTGAATAAAAAATCGCGTATTTCAATCATTATTAGTGGCTTGAATTGCTTCAATGTTTCAATCATTCCTTTTACAACATTCAACTCAAAACCTTCCACATCAATTTTTATAAAGTCAACATTTTCGTTAATTTTTAAATCATCAATTGATATTATAGGAATATCTCCACTTTCATTAAAATCCAACTGTGCGGTGCCGATGTTGTTGATATTGTAATGTTTTAATATGGCATTTCCACTTTTTTCTCCAACGCCCGTATTGAATAATTGAACCTTCGCGTGTAATTCATTAATTTCAATATTTTTCTTTAGAATATCAAAGGTGTCTTTAACAGGTTCAAAACAAAAAACTTTTTTTGCGTGTTTGTTCTTTAAAAAATAAATGGTGTGATTTCCAATATTTGCTCCAATGTCAAGAATGAACCCGTTGTTGATTTTTTTTTCTACAATATTATTGTTGAGTGTGCAGACGTGATTGAGAAAGTCAATTTCATAGAAATTTTTATTTTGTATGATTTGTTTTTGGATAAAATCTTTTTTATAATAAGGAAGAAAAAAACGGACATTGATATTCTTTATAGTGAATATGTTTGAGTTTTTTGTCATTTCCTTATCAAGAAATAAAATTCGTTTTATTGTATAGAGAATATCTCTCCATGGAAAAATTGCATAAATTTTAACAACTACTTTATTGTTTATCAGATAACGATGAAATTTGAAAAGGAATGTATGTAGAAAACGCATAATTTTTACCCAACTTTAAATAGTCTTTTATAAATATAAAGAATTAGCGATGCAAAAGCGACTGTAATGGAATATACATTGAGTTTTTGGGCTGTTTTTTTTAAAGACTCTTTTTTTTTAACAGCATGTCGATATATGCCAATCGCGAGAAGTCGATCTCTCCACGAATTAGGGAATGCCTCTAGTTGTCCCTTAGCCCAAAGTAAACGACCTTGTGGGTTTCGTTCGTCTTTGGAATTGTCTTTTGTTAGTCCGCCTTCTAAATAGGAGCAGATGTAAATGATTTCGTTGAACCAGCGCAGGTAATATCCATCTCGCGCGATGGCGTTCCATACGATTTCTTCTGAAATGAAGTTTTCTCCAGGAATTTCAGGAAACGGATATTTTTTTAGGACATCTGTAAAATAAATTTCGGCTTTGTCACCATCTAGATGGTATTTTCGGCGTTCCGTATTTTTTGCATCAATGAATGCTGCTGAGGCTCGCTGTCCAACATTTTTTTTCTCAGAAAAACCCTTTAGGCCAGAGATGCCTGCCCATTTGTGCGAATTGTCTAATGTTGATGACCATAGGTTGATTTTCTCAATTGCGTTTGGAAGTAGCGTGTCATCAGAATCAACAATGAAAAATAATTCTCCATTTGCGTTTTGGACACCACGATTTATTGCTCTGTGCTTGCCGCCGTTTTCTTGTTTTATGTAGCGGATGAGAAAAGAATTTTCTTTTTTGGTTAATTCCGAAAAAAATTTTTCTGTATCGTCTATGCTGCCGTCGTCAACCACTAACCATTCAAAATTTTTTTCCGTTTGCGCTAAAAGCGATTGATAGAGATTGTCTATCAAATTGCGGCGATTATAAGTTGGTGTGAATATGGTGATATAGTACATAGGACGGGCTAGAATATTTTTTTATATAGAAGGTACACAAACGGAAAATGACAAAAAAAGTTTAATAAAGTTGTATGCTTGTAATTTTCATTGAAATGATTGAAATCTTTTTGATATTGGTTGATTTTGTTTTTGGCAAGGCCTCGTTTGTCTTTCCTAACTACGTATAAAGTTAAACATTTCCATAATAATGTTGCTAACGTTTGTTGATAAAACTCCTTGTCGTTTCTTTCTTTAAAAAAATTATATTGCATTTCAAAAACCCTGACAGCGTCTTCTGGATGCTTGGGGTATGTTGATTTTGTCAGTCCATTTGGTGATTGAAAATAATAATACGCTTTGTAGTTGCACTCCGCAATTTGATTAGATTTGTAGAAGAATTTATATACAGTTGACTCGTCTTCAAAATGAAGTTTTTCTGGAAAATAGATACCTGTAATAACTCTTTTTCTAAAAATTTTTCCCCAGGGGACAATTACGGAAAAACTGCCATCTTTTTGTTTTTCAAGTAAGTATTTTCGTGCTTTTAGGTATTTGAATGAATGACTGGATTCTGTTGATGGGGGAATATAATCATTGCATATTTGATATTCGCAGATGGATATGTCGATGTTTTTGTCATCAAAGGGTTTCATTAACTGCTCAATATAATTGGGTGCTATCCAATCGTCTGCGTCTAAAAAAGCTATGAAATCTCCACTTGATTTTTGGATTCCAATGTTCCTAGCAATAGAGACTCCTTCATTTTTTTTATCAATGAGAATAATTCTCTTGTCTTTTTTTGCATATGTTTTGCAAAGATTTAAGCTTGCATCGGTAGAACCGTCGTTAATGAGAATGATTTCCAAATTAGTGTGTGTTTGGATTGCTATGGACTTCAAACAGCGGTCTAAGAAATTGCCCGCATTATAAATGGGAACGATTATGGATACTAGAGGATTCATTTTCTAATAAGGAATGGTGAAAATTTTCGAATTACTGAATACAAATAAGGACGATTACAAAACAATTTTAAAAGGAAATAGTGAATAAAAGGATTGCCTTGTACTTCAATATATTTTGCATAATGTTGAAGTTTTGCCTTTAGTTCATCATTTGGTTCTTGACTATAAATGTACAATATTTGCCAGCATATAAGTCTAGCTTGGCTTGCCTTGGCTTCTTCTATGTCGTTTTTTATTATAAAATTGAACTGATTTTCTTCTGCTTCTAGCAAGTCATAGGGATGGGGGGTGCCCATAATACTGTTGGATCGTTGGAAATAGTAATAAAGAATTTTTGATGTATAGGCTATCTTTGTTGCTTTGTTGAATATAAGATATGTGGTAAACTCGTCTTCGTGAACTTTTCCTTTGGGGAATCTTAAGCTTTCAAAAAGATGTTTATGGTATATTTTTCCCCAAGAAAGTATGAATGAAAGAATATTTCTTTGAAATAAAATTTTTAGTGCTAATGGCGAAGCCAATGTTCTTTTTTGAAGAATGTTTTTTTTCAAAGAAGGCTGAGTCCCGTAATTTTTTTCGTGCTCTCCAATGGCTATATCGACGTTCTCTTTTATGGCTAAATCAAGTAAAGTCTCAATATATTTTTCATCAACCCAGTCATCGCTATCCACAAACGAAATATACTCGCCTTTGCAAATGTCAAGACCTGCATTTCTAGCGTCAGATAGCCCACCATTTTCTTTATGGATGACAATGATGCGTTTGTCTTTTGCTGCGTATTCGTCGCAAATTTGTGGACAATTATCAGGAGAGCCGTCATCAATGAGGATGATTTCCAAATTTGTATATGTCTGATTGACGATGCTGTCCAAACAACGTCGCAGGTATGGCTCGACTTTATAGATGGGAACAATGATGGAGACGAGAGGTTGGGACATTGTGATTCTCCTATATTGTCCTTATCAGCTTGTGCTGAATAGTTTCTAGTATGTCGCTATGTTTTTTAAGAATGGGGTCGTTCTTGATGATATCGAATGCTTTGTCGATTTTTTTGACGAGGTCATTGAATGTGTCTAGAATCGTCTTGGGCTTTAATCCGATTTGATTTCCCAACATTTCAAAATCGGCCTGATTTACTTTTCGAATTTCGTAATGCTTGCCGATTTTCATCGAAAGCTTTTGCGTGAGATTTGGATATGCTAGAGTGCAAACCGTATCATATATGGGCGTTAGCTTGACGGTATTGTCTTGAAATATCAAAGAATAGTTTTTCCCATGGGCGTCGCAGTTCCCGATGATGAAGTTGAAAAGTAGATATTGCAAGAATGCGCGTGTTTCTAGCAAAGGAATAGTAGTCTGTGTTTTTATGAGCGTATATATGTCTGCGATACTTGGTCCACCATCGTTCTGGTATTTGTTGTTGCTCAATATTCCGAGCGCTTGGCATGCGTCTTCTTGGTGCAGACGTGATATCTCGTTGCCATTGCAGAGACGATCGTAGCGCTCTATTAGGAGAAATTCTACATCTTCAATCTGTATAAGTTTTGTATTTGGAACTTGCAATCCGGATTGTTCTGCCAACTTCATGCAGATGTATTCATTGGCGGATAGTGTAGAAAGTGTACCTTGCCCTGTGGGTTTGACGATATGAGTCGATGGGGCTCCATTTTTAGGCAGATAAAATTTCCCGTTTTTATAGGCGAGGGGGAGCTTTTCTTGTGCTCCGGCAAGTGAAAGACGGAGCTTTTCTTTGGCCTTGAGTAAGGGGCGGGCGTCTATGTTTCTGATGTACTCGACTAAATTCTTTTGAGATAATGTTTCGTAATTTTCTGGTGAAAAAGTATAAGTGCGTTGGATCTTGTTTTGTTCACCTTCAGGCAGAATTGAGACCATTCCGGCGCATTCTCCGCCGAGTTCCTTAAGTAGTTTGAGAGTGCTTGTCTCGGAAACATGTAAATAGTCGGAAATTCTTTTTTTGACATCTCCTTCTGGTAAAAGTCCTTCGAAAAATGGTAAGCACTTTTTTTGAGGATATTCATTCGTGCTCAACGGAAGCGAAAGGGAAAGCGGTGGAAACCCTGCTTCGATGTAGGCCGGATCGTAAGAAAAGACGACTCCGTTTTGGGCCGTAGATGTCAGATGACCCGCTAGATTTTTTCCTAGATAGACCGACAACTTCATTTGCTATCTCCGTTTTCGCTAACCTGGATTTTGAGGCCTAACATCAACATTACATGAAGAACTTTTTCTAGGTGAAGGGTCTGTTTGCCGTTTTCAAGTTCCGAGAAAAAACGGAGTCCGACACCACAAAATGCGGCGCATTCTGCTTGCGTTAGTTTGAGGCTTTTGCGTCTATTCTTTATTGCTGCAGATATATCTTTTGCACTTTGGATGTCCATGTATTAAATATAATATTCCCGAACGGGAAAAACAATAGGGTCGACGACGGTATAGAATAAAATATTCCCGAACGGGAATTTTCTATCTTTTGAATAGACGCTTGCGAATGTTTGTATCGGGTAAATGTAGGAACTTCCAAATTTTGGCATAAAGGGGGAGATTGTCGTATTTGTTAACCCAAGAAGCTGCGTAATGATGAATAGTGTAGGTGTTTTGTGTGATATTCTTCTCGCCGGTATGATAATTTATTGGGCAAAAAAACTCGGGAGGGTAAAAAAACATGTTTTCAAATTCAGTAATATCATTGTTGTATTTAAATCCGTGTTTTTGCAAAATATTAGAGAATCTCGTTACAACAGTTTCTAGGTTTAGCAAGCCGTTCGAAAGGATGAAATTTTCGTGTTCATATTGATCAATCATTTCTTTGCATAAACCGAGGCCTGCATTACATGCAAAACCGAGGCCTGCATTACATGCAAAACCGAGGCCTGCATTACATGCAAAACCGAGGCCTGGGGCACATGAAAAATCTTCATCATTTGCCTCCATTCCAAAAAAAGGGCCTTTTGCGATGATTTTGTCTAGTGGCTTTATCACTTCTACATCGGTATCAAAGTAAATGCCGCCATGTTCATACATTATCTTAAATCTGGCATAATCACTTACAAATGCATATTTTTGGCGTTTATACGCTTCTGCGGTATATGGAATTTGATTTACATCAAAATTGTCCTCGTTCCATTCATTGATTTCGTAACCAGGGAAAAATTTTTTCCAAGAGGTGATACATTTTAACGCTAGTTCAGGGAGAGGCTTTTTTCCGAACCAACAGTAGTGCATTATCTTAGGAATCATGATGTTTACTCGAAATGGGGTAATGTTTTTTCGGTAGTAGATTTATTATTGTCAAAATTAATAGTCCATTCGTATCCCATAAAGATTTTATTTTTTATACTATTCAAATTGAGTAATGATGTTGAAAACGCCGTTAACCCGTAAGTAAATTTAAAATTAGGAAGAAGGTCTAATAATTCAAGAGGAATTTTGGAAAAAGGAATTATTTTTGATTGAGGGAATATGTTTGCGTAATTTTCTATTTCTCTTGGATGTGGCTTTATGTATAGAGTCCCCTTTGAATAATTATGAACGAGGAAAGAATAAATATCTAATTTTTTTTGATGCGAGACTAAACAATCTTCTGCTAAAGGCTGGGGCAGCAATAGTGTTGATATTTCTTCTTTAATAAAGATATCATGAGGAACACCAAATAATTCTAATATAATCTTTTTTTGATTGTCGGATAAACAGCCAAAAAGTTTTTTTCTTGGGTTTTCAATTAATTTTATATTTGATTTTAAATGGACCCCATTTTTATTGTTTACCTCTAAATCAAGCATGTTGACTGAATTTCCATGATGCCCGTTGTAGGTCCCAAACAGTTTGTTTAAATAGATGTATTTGTCAGTTTCTATGGAGGTACTTGGGTTTACAATATAATGATCTAGTCCGTCTTCTATTAGGTGATATCCCTTTTTTATGCAGCAAAGCCATTTTCCCCAAAAAGAATTATCGTTAAAAATATATATATCGTTGTCTTTTAAATACTCACAAGATAAACCGGAAGTATATTCGTAAAACGCAAGGGCCTTTTTTATTCCGTGAAAGATTTTTTCTCTCCAACGGAGATGATATCCCTTGTACTCAATGTCTTTATACGTAATAACGTTTTTGAATATCTTGCTTGATTTTATTTTGCATAAGGTGCTGTAATCGATATTGTCTTCTTTGCATATTATTAAATCCGCATCAATATTATAAAGTAATTGCTTGACAATGGCAATTAACAAATGATAGACGGTTGAACAAATATAAATACGTTTCATACTATCTATGGAGATTGCTTCAATATTATATCAATCCATTCGCGGACACATCCTTCGCCGCCATTTAATTGCATTTGGACAATTCCAGGAATGGCTTTGACCTGCACATGAGCATCCGCAGGACATGCTGCGAATCCTACTGCAGAAAGTAAATCAATGCAGTTTACATCATCTCCGATATATGCCACCTCATCCAAAGAAATATTTTCTTTTTGGCAAATCTCCTTGGTTATACCTAATTTTCCTTCATTAAGTCGCCCTTGGTATAAATAGTCGATTTTTAACTTCTTTGCACGGTTTTCGACAATTTGGGTGTTCTCGGAAGTGATAATTCCTGTTTTAATCCCGGCTTCTCTTAATAATCTAAACCCGAGCCCGTCTCTGGTGTTGAATTTTTTTAATTCATCTCCATTTTCAGAATAATACATTCCGGCGTCAGTGAGTGTGCCATCTACATCGGCAATAAACAATTTTATTTTGCGGTAATTGTTCTTGTGTTTGCGTAAAATGTGCCTATGCATCAAATTTTCAAGAATAATCCAGTCGTCGGGCTCGTCAATTTCGGTGGCAGTGTATTCAGGCATTTCGTAGATGCCGATTTTGCCGGAAAGACGATTTTTTGATGCAAGAATGTTTTTTACGGTATTTATGTAAAAAGCTCCATTTTCCATAAACATCCCTTCAAAATCTTGTCTTCGGGGGCGGTTTTTGAAATCATAATTTAGACTGTTCCCGTTAGAATTCCAAAAAAATCTTTTGCTGCGAACACAAGAAAGGATTGAATCAAAATGATTCTCCTTATACATTTGTAATGCTTCTGTAAAATGCATGGACTGTGTAAGTGGAGATGTCGCTTGCACCAAAATAAATGTTGTGTCAGGGGTGGGTTTCTGTTTTTGAATATACTCCAACATTACGCTTTCTGTTGAAGATGTGTCACTTGCATTTTCTGCAGAACGTTGGTAGATCCATGTTTTTTTGTAATTGTACCTTTTTATGGTATTTTCAATTTCTTGGGAGTCTGTGGCAATGACAATTTCGTCAACAGCATCACAATTCTCTAATGCTTCGATATTCCAGCAAACCAAGGGCTTGCCACAAAATGGCTTGATATTTTTCAGTGGAATAGATTTGCTCCCGCCACGAACTGGAATAAATGCTGTATTCATTTGTTTATCCTTGAAAAAATTTACGGATTTGTATTGGCACTATATTCCTGATTTTTTTCCAACCAAATATGCACGCAATTTTGTACAATTGCTGACGAATTTTGTGCTTTTGATTAAAACGCAAAATATGGTTCTTGAATGAATTGTAATCTTGTTTCGTTTCTTTTATATAATTGAAAATTTTGATAGGTTCGCTAGATAATGTTTCGTCAAAAATGAAATCGACCTTTGGTGATGTTGTTGTCTTTTGACAAATAAAGATGCATTGTTCGTTGGTTTCTATGATTTTCATGTCAAAGGATGTGAAGAAAACATTTAGATAATTACCGAAGAAGTTATAAACATGAGCGTTTTGAAAATAAAGTATTGGGTTTTTATAGGTGTTGTGGATATTGTAAATACCAGGAACTTCGATGAGCAAGTATTTGTTCTGCTTGATTTTCGCAAGAATTTTGGCTATTTCTGTAATTGGATCCAAGAAATGCTCTAGTACATGTGATAGAATTATAAGATCACAGGAATTGTCATTTAAAAAGGAATTGTAATCTCCTTCAAATAGGGGAATTCCGAATTTTTTCCCATAGTTTAAATATTTTGTATTAAAATCAAATCCTTGGACTTTTTTTCCTGCTTTATAAAATGGAAATAGAATGCCCCCTGCTCCACAGCCAATTTCTGCAATGTTTTGAATTTCTGGAAAAATATTGTATTTCTTGAGTAAGGAAATGAATTTCTCGCCATGTTTTACTTGATCTTCGAAAAACATTTCCGTTGGCTGATTGGTTGTATATAAGTTTCGATAATAATCCTTGTAAAAGAGCTCGTTTGATTGGTTTGAAAAAACGAGTCCACTTCTAACTAGACCACATTTGGAGCAAATTATTTGTGGTATGGCCAATCCGTATCGGTCTTTTTCGGAAACTACAATATCATTATTTGGATTTTGATTATTACATAAACATTTATTTTTTTCGAGAATAAGCTTTTTTGTGCGGATGGCTTCTTTCAATGCTGAAAGTGCGCTCTTTTGCTCGTTATTAAGCTGAGCCGTTTGTGCTCCATCATTATTATATAATGGTTTAAATGGCATAGAATGCTACCACTTTATTTGATTTTTCTTTAATTTATTCCGTTGAACGGCTTCAATGTCAAGAATGTCTTTCGTTTTGTATGAAAGTGCTTTGGCAACAGCTCTACAGTCGCGAGCAAGTTTTCGCACGCCATCTGGTTCAAGTGACGCTGCGTGGTCTGTGCCTTTCCATGTGCGGTCTAAAGTATAGTGCCGTTCAATCCACTCTGCGCCAAGAGCTACTGCTGCAGAATCGACTGCTATGCCTAAATGGTGTCCGGAAAAGCCTATTGATTTTACTCTGTGCCCCAAAGTTTGCCTTATTCTCTTTAGTTCTAATAGACAAATGTCTTCGAATGGTACAGGGTATCCTGAAGTGCAATTATAAAGAACGACATCTTTTGCCCTTTTTTGTGATTCAAAGAAGGACACTATCTGTTCTTCTTCTTCTTTTGTTGTCATTCCGAGAGAAATGTGAATTTCTCCACCATAATTGTCACAAAGAAATTGCAAAATTTTCTTGTTTAAATTGCAAGCGGAAGGAATTTTTATGAGTTTTGGATTAAGAGATGTGATTTCTTTTGCTGAGGTTACATCCCATACGGATGTTGAATATATAACCCCGTATTCTTCACACCAATTCTTTAATTGTTTGTGTTGATCTAGGGTGAATTCAAGAAATTCTCGATGTGCTCCATATGTGTCTCCGTAAGAGTTGTAAGGATTAGGGTGTGGAGCGTTATATTCTTCAGGTGTTAGTAATTCTTTGTTGCAACGTTTTTGAAATTTGACAATGTCAACTTTGCAGTATGTTGCTGCGGTCATAATCATTTCTTTGGCGATATTCATATCGCCTTTGTGGTTGCAACCAATTTCTGCGATGATTTTAGGTGCGTTCATAATAGGGTGTCTCTCCATTTAATGTCTGCTTTTATTAGGCCGCCGCGAGCAAATCCTTTTTTTGTTTCTTCTGTGTACATATTTGATATTTGAAATGCTATGCAATGGTTTTGTTGATCGATTGCCCCTACTTTAGGAATGCCAATTCCTAAGGAAATATCGTAGGTTCCTGGAAGTAGGTTTTTGGGAAGATTGAATTCTGTTAGATGGTTACCTTTTTTTCGGCATTCCAAAAGTTCAGGAGAAAAATCAACATCCCAAGAGTGGAAAAGATCTACTCCATCTTTAAAAAGGGTGAAGGAAATGTTTGTGTTGGAAATATCCTGTTTGACGTTGTAGAAAATTTGAATTTTGGTTGAATCCGTCATGTCAATGGTTTGATTGTCGGGATGATCCTCATTTAGGATTTTTATTCCTGTAATGGTAACATCCTTATTTTTTATGGGCCATTCTTTTGATCTACACTTTGTATCGTAGCCACTAATATATTTTTGCACGACATTTTCTGTTGAATCAACGAGTTGTATTTTTCCTTGATCCATTAACACACCCGTCTTGCACAGATTCCTCACCGCGCCCATATTATGGCTCACGAACAGCACGGTCCTGCCTTCGCCGCGGCTTACGTCCTGCATCTTGCCGATGGCTTTCTTTTGGAATTCGGCGTCGCCCACAGCGAGTACTTCATCGACGACCAGGATTTCGGGTTCCAGGTGTGCCGCGATGGCGAACCCGAGGCGTACGGTCATGCCGCTGCTGTAGCGCTTCACGGGGGTGTCCAGGTAGCGTTCGCAGCCGCTGAAGTCCACGATTTCGTCGAGCTTGCGGGTAATCTCGGCGCGGCTCATGCCCATGATGGCGCCGTTCATGTAGATGTTCTCGCGCCCGGTCATCTCCGGGTGGAATCCGGTGCCCACTTCGAGGAGGCTCGCGATGCGACCCCGTGCGCGGATGGTGCCGGTGGTGGGGGCGGTCACGCGGCTGAGCAACTTGAGGAGTGTGCTTTTGCCTGCTCCGTTCCTGCCGATGATGCCTACGACGTCGCCCTGTTCCACCTTGAAGTTGATGTCCTTCAGGGCCCACACGTATTCGCTTGCGCCCTTGTGTGCGCGGTCGTTGACTTCGCCCACCTTGAGGTAGGGGTCCTCGCGGCGCAGCACCTTGGTCTGCCAGAACCTGTTCAGGTCGTGGCTGAGCGTCCCGGTGCTCACTAGCCCCAGGCGGTACTGCTTGCTGATATTTTCAAATTCAATCGCGGTCATCTTGTTGAGTAATATAGATTAAAAGTCGCCTAATGGCGAATGTGTGTGGGTAACATGGTCAAATTTGGTCCTTTTTGTCTAAGTATTGACAATGACTTTCCTCGGTGTTATATTTAGTAGTGAACAAATGTTCTAGTGCTCAAAATTTTAGACGCTGCGGTTTTATGTTTGTCCGTAGGAGTTGATGATGAAGAATGGTTCTGTAAGTTTGAATTTGTGGTTGTAATATTGATAAAGGTTGAACTTTTAGGTATATTTAACACTGCAAAATATACATTAATGTTCGAATTTGGAGTGGCTAGCTATGAAAGATTGTGAAAAAATCATCGAAATGGCTCAAAAAGGTAATGGAATGGTCACGGCTACGGACGTTTCAAAGGTTGGGCTTCAGCGCCGCGCCTTGACAGAGTGTGTCTTGGCGGGTACGTTGAGCAAGGGGGCGCGCGGAGTCTATTTTCTGCCCGATCAGCTTGAAGATGAGTTCGCCATTTGGCAGCATACATATCCACAGGGAGTTTTTTCCGGAAATACGGCTTTATATCTTTTGAAGAAAACGGACTGCATTCCTTACGTGTTTTGCATGACTTTTCCCAAGGGGTACAATGCGAGCGCTGCTAAACGGAACGGATTGAAATGCAAGATTGTGGTTGCTGGACGTTATAATCTAGGTCTGCAAGAGGTGGTGTCTCCCTATGGTAACATGGTGCGCTGTTACAACATCGAACGGACATTGTGCGATATTGTCGGTGGAAACGATATCCAAACGATGAATCTGGCTTTCAAGGAGTACGCGCAAAGCAGGGATAAGGATATTTCGTTGTTAATGAGTTATGCAAAAATCCTTCATGTAGAGAAACTTGTCCGTAACTATATGGAGATTCTGTTATGAAATTTTCAAATGCTGCCAAATTAAAAGCCGCCGTGAAGAAGATTGCTGTTGAATCTGGAGTGACTGCGCAGGGTGTTTTGCAAAAATACGTTTTAGAAAGATTTCTGTTTCGCTTGGCCGAGTCTAAATACCGCAATAATTTCATCTTGAAAGGTGGCTTTTTGACATCCTCGCTTGTCGGGGTTGCCAAGAGGACGACAATGGATATTGACGCAACGGCGACTGGATTCAGTGTAAATCCGTCGGCTCTAAAAGATATTTTATTGTCTGTATGCTCGATCGATTTGCAAGATGGATTTTCATTTTCTTTTGAAGGAGTTGAAGATATTCGCGAAAAGGATTCCTACCCAGGCCTACGTGCTTATTTGCAGGCCTCGTTTGCTCCGATGACCGTTTCTTTTTATGCTGATATTACGACTGGTGATGCGATTACGCCAAAACCTGTTCTTCAATTATTTTGGTCGATGTTCGATGATGGGGATTATGAATTACTTTCGTATAACGTGGAAACCTTGTTAGCGGAAAAACTGGATGCCATACTTTCTAGGAGTGTTTTAAACACTCGCTCAAGAGACTTCTACGATATAGACCTTTTGTGGAATAGATATAAAAAGACAATAAAAAAGGACATTCTTGCGGAAGCTATACGCAATACGATGTCTAGCCGAAACAATTTGAAATCATTAGATGACTTTGAAAATATAATGAACTCTGTTATGTCTGATGAAAATATGAATAATCGTTGGACGAAATACCAACAGGAATATGCCTTTGCTGCGGGAAAGAGCTTTTCAGAGGTGTGTGATAGTGTGTTTGATATTCTGAGAACTGCTGTTGAAAAGTAAACTGAGGCGAATTATAATTACACCGTGTCCATGAACGTTCGTTGTATCTTGTTGAAAATGATAATTCCGAGCGCTAGGATAAATACTGCGAATCCTGCGGTGTAGCCGAGTGCGGCCCAGCTGAATTCTCCGACACCGAGCATCCCGAATTTGAATGTCTCGATAATGCTTGTGAGCGGATTTGCCTGCATGAGCGTTTTGAGGCGCGGGTCTTCGATGGTACTGAGCGGGTAAATTACGGGGGTGGCATACATCCAGAGCTGAACGATAAAGCTGAGCAAAAATGTGAGGTCGCGATACTTTGTTGTAAGGCTGCTGAACAGTACTCCAAATCCGAGGGCGAGTGCAGCTATTAGCGCGATGAGTATTGGAGTGAGCAATAGGTAAATGTTAGGGTGAATCGGTGCTTCGGTGAAGATAAGGTAATAGGCGTAGACGATAAGGAATAAACCCATCTGGATGCTAAGCCGGACTAGATTGCTTGTGACGGTTGCGAGCGGCACGACAAGTCGCGGAAAATAAACTTTGCCGAACATGTTCGCGTTTTCGATGAACGTTTTGCTTGTTTGATTCAGGCATTCGGCGAAGTAAGTCCATAGGCAGATGCCGGCGAGGTAAAAAAGCGGTTGCGGGAGGCCGTCTGTGCTGATTTTGGCGATGCCGCCGAATACGACCATGAACATGATTGTAGTCATGATGGGCTGGATAAAGAACCACAGCGGGCCGAGAATGGTCTGCTTGTACCAAGTGACGATGTCTCGCTTTACGAACATTCTGTATAGATCGCGATACTGCCACAACTCTCCGAAGTCAATGGAGAGCAAGCTTGTCTTTGGCTTGATAACTGTTGTCCATTCGCTTGATTGCATTGCTTATCCTATTTAGTCCTTGATGTTAATATAGATTTATGCGGGTTAAATGGATGCCCAAAATTCGGCGCGGCATAAATTGTGTGGCTTGATATCGGAATTTTCGACATTGAAACGAGGCTCAACTATTCATTTGCGCTTCTTCAGTTCCCGCGAAATTTCTTCGCGGTGATTCTTGCGCACGCCGCAGTCCTTCGCGATTTCGTCCCAGCTGGCAACGGCATTTTCGACTTGGTCCAGGATTCTTGAATATTTTCGGATTCCGATGCGTTCCGCGACAGCTTTAAGGTCGTCGCGCGTAATGTTTTCTTGCTTCATGTTCACGGACATCTGGTGGCGATTTATCCAGTGGCTTCCCGGGTTGTTGGCGTAGCATAGGTCGTATGCGGGTGAGAGTTTCCAGATTCCTTGTTCATCCATTAGGAAGGAGATGTTCTTGGTGTGGTCGTCGTTATTTTTTGCGAATACATTGAATGCCATGCAACGGAACAGTTCCTCATCGGCCTTGGCGTCGAGTCCAAGTTTGCGCATGGCGGCGAAGGCGTCCTCGTAGGAATGTCTGGTGTCGCGGTCTAGGTGCGTGAGGGCGGCAAGTGTTTGCATATGCAGCTTGGATCCGTTTTCTGTTCGGTCGAATCGCTTGGTCATAAAATGGCAACCGCTACTATCTTCCATGATGCGGCTTTCGGCCATGCGGATTCCGGCTCGCAAAGCCATCTTGTAGTAGGCGTATTCCACATTGCCGATTCCGCGGGGGATTTCGATGATGCTGTCGTGTTCGCTATAGCTTACACCGTCGAACTTGAGCAGCCAATAGCCGAAGCCTTTCGGAGCGGGCACCTGGCCGCTACGCACTTCGCCCGTAGATTCGTTGTATGCGATAATCGCCTTCGGTTTGGCGCCGCCTGCAGATGTCCCGACTCGCAAAATATCGTACAATGTTTTGTCTTTTTGGGCGAGCTTTTCTCTGAATTTTTCGCGGTCCCGAAAAATACTCTCGGCTAACTTAACAAGGTCATCTACAAGGATTTCTGTAGATTCGTTTAGTCTCGGTGTGGTTAGGCTGGGTTCGAATTCCATTGCTCCCATGGAGCGCTTACCCACATAGCACAAGCGTTCTAGAGGTGTCACGGTTTCTAACGGGCGACCCAAGGATTGGAACCATTCCGAAATAATCTGGTCACCGAATTTGTCTGGGAGAGAATCGGCGATGAGTCCGGGCAAACCGCGGAAACAATTGTTCATATTCTCGGTAAAGGAGAATACTCCATTTGCGACGGGCATTTTTAAGGGGGATACTGGCAATGGATTACGGATAAATGTAGGCTCGTATTCGAAATAGGCGACCCCCCGCGAATCGTCCCACGACAGCGCTCCGACAGGCTTGCCCCACAAGTGTACATTCACGACAAGTTCTCTCATTTTACTTTACTCCGCTTGATACGCTGGATTTTGCCTCCCTGCAACTTACGCAATAGAAGCGGGCTTACCGGAGGTTCAGGCAGAAGCAGCCCGATGTTTTCAAGCATCCCTAGTGAACGGAGTGTGCTCAACAGGATTTGTACGGATACGGCGCCTCCGCGCTCCATCTTGGCTATCGTACCGACGCCGACGCCGACGGATTCCGCCAAATCGGACTGCATCAGACCCTTCCGCAGCCGGTATTCCTTAAGTCTAGCACCCATTTCTTTTAAAATGGAGGGGGTTGTCATTTCGTTCCACATGGGATAAATATATATAATAACTATTGTAAAAACAATGTTTATAGCATAAAATAAGGATAATACTGCTTTTTGTGATTGTTATTTTAGTGCTATAGATATCGTGCCGCTATCCTTTTAGCAAATAATCATTGTTAATCACTTTCATAGAAAGCGCTCCTTCAACGATGCGGTCGGCACCTTCAATTGGTTCAATGTTTTCAGGAGAATTTTTTTGCTGTTTTCATTTTACTTCCCAGTGGCCGCCTTTGTCTGGGCCGATACGCTTGATGAGACCGAGTTGTTTAAGTTTTTTTATCGCTCTTTCAATAGTTGGGCGTGTAAATTTTTTGCTTTGAGCGATAAGTGCTGTTGTTATGTTTGGGTTTGATTTTATTAAAGTGAAAATGATTTTTTCTTTGTCTGATAGTTCTTTTATTATGCTGCATTTTTCTCCATCATTTTCTCCATCGTTTTCTCCATCATTCTGCGTTGAAGAATTGGAACGTTTAAATAGATTATCTCTAAAGATTGTAACCTTGAAATCCCCATCGTCTTCCCACACAGGGGCCAAAAGTCCCCATTCTTTGCATTTGTTGATGCGAACAAGCGAAAAAATGATGAACAAGGTTTAAAAGGAATGTCCGACGCCATACTCAATGTTATTAGTTCATCAAAGGAATAGTTTGACTTGATATGTTTCATTACAGCACTAGTATGGTTTTTATGGGAAGCTTTGTGCATTTCGCGATTAAACCTAGATCGAAAATCCTAGAATCACGCATTTTTACAGCAGTTTCGTACATATGTGACAAATAGCCTATAGCTCGACCATAAGAATGAGCTTCTTCGTAGGTTCTGAATTGATTATGTTTACGCTTGCGTTTCCGTTTTCTTCTCATGTTTGAGCCTTGTTGCTGAATTGTTGACACCATTTTTGGTGGGCAGATTCTACGATTGCTGCGTTTTGCAGAAGAATTTCCATTGCAAGCGTGAGCCCCAAACTGAAGTTCTCCGAGGAATCTCCGCCAAACATGTGGCACATTTCGTGGACATAGGTAGATAAGCCGTCATAGAATTTGTCTGCTTCGAGAATAGAGCGCTTTAGATATACGCATTCAATTTTGTTTCTAATGCATAAGTTTTTTTTATTGAATTGTTTTCGCTTGTTTTTATAAAGTGTGGCCATTCCGTGGTAGGTTGCTTTAGGGTTTGTTATGATTTTGTGCGATGGCCACGGTTCTGCGATGAAAAAATCTCCGAACATGCTCTTGCATGCATCTTCGAGGATTGAAAAACAGTTCTTTTCGATTTTTGAGTGTACATTATCGTCCTTAACGAGTCCTCCGTTGCGCCTGCATTCATCTTCAAGTGATGGATAACCTAGCAAAGAAAATGGTTCACCGACAAGAACGTATTTGTCATGGAAGTTTTTGTACCAGCTACGGGCTTCTTGCCGCCAATTCATTTGTACCTTGCTTAGGGGTGGATAGAGATACAGAAGGTTTGGGTATTTGGCTTTGAATTTCTTGCAATATTCAGATGAGTACAGTATGTTGTACAGTAATCTTCGGAGTACGGGTGTCCAACTTTCAAAATCAAAACGGTCTGTGCTATTGGATATCCAAACTCGTCTCATTTTCTCTATGATTTTAAAGGATGCTTCTGCAGACAATATTGCACTCATTCTTTTGAAAACTGTTACAACTTCCATTTCTAAGAGTGAATCTCGTTCGCGGTCGTTTTGTTCAAAGTCGTGTAAGCAAACGACCAAATCAAATGGATTTGATCCGCGAATTTGATAGCCGCAAAAAACGATTCCTTTTCTGCCGAAATCGTAATTATATGGGAGTTCGCAATCGTATTGAGTCTTGCTGCGTGTGTAAACGGCGCCATCATAATTTTCCCAATTTTTTTCGCCAAGAAGTTCGTTTTCAGGATAGTAAAAGCTTTTCAAAGCAATTTTGAACATGTTGAAATCTTCGTTTGAAACGCCTTGCAAGACGAGCTCACTTTTGGGGGAGCTAGTTTCTGATTCTGTTAAATCGTATGCAAGCATTTGCACTTTTTTTCCGTCAATGATGTGGTCTGAGCAAATGACATTGAGACTCCAATTGCCCGAGGACATTTTTATTTCCCAATGCTTGTCACGGAGTGCACATAGTGAGGCTATCTTGAATCCTTCGCCGAAATAACCAGCATGTTTTTCGTCTGAATTAGTTTTTGTAGAAGCTCCAATATGCAATAACCACTCGTAATTGAAAGTTTGGTTCTCTATGTACATGGATAGAGTTCCGTCGTGGATTTCATAATGGAATCGTTCGTGCCACTGGTCGCAAGGAACGGAATCATAAAAATTTTGTATATAATCCCTAAAAATTTGAAAAGTATTCCAATGGACAGGATAGGTGAAAACAATGTTTAATGGTATGATTTTATTTTGCATATTCTTGGTAAATCCTTTTGGTTTATTTGTTTGATGTCTTTTCTTTTTTCTCCATTGCCACATGCTTTACCATCGCCTCGTAAACGAGCTTTTTGACTGTTGTGATATCAGTGCTTTGCAATGAGGTTCCCTTCGCCAAGATTCGGAATAGCTTTGACGATGCATCGATTGCTTTTGTGTAACAGGTGAGCGCGTCGCGAGTCTTGCGATAGGCGGTACCCTGATCGAGCCCTATGCTATGCCACAGGTATGCGTAACCTATGGTTCGTGCTAAAAGGTCGGTGTAATTTTGCGTGAAATCGCTAGTGAATTTCTTCAAATCCGTAAATTCTTCTGGAATGATTGGCAAAATGCTGTCGGGAAAGGTCATGGTTTCGATGTCAAAATTTTCCATTAGATAGCCGGGGGTCAGCCCGTGAAAGAGTTTGTGTACTTTGAGGAATTCTTCGCCTTTCGTTTTTACCTTGAATCCATTTTCAAAAGTAATGACAATGCCTTCTTTGTTTGCGGGTAATTCGGCCACGAATTTTTGCGCATCTGCCAAACTGGTGACATCGATTCGTTGCGGTGATGCAATTCCCCATTCTTTTGCGGTACGTTCTACGTCACTGAATGATTTTTCTTGTCCAGATTCGTTGTCTATGATTCCAAGGAGTGTGCAGCCTTCGTAATCGTACTTGATGGGATGCAAGAATACATTGGCAATAGTTTCAAAAAGGTATGTAAAACCGGACTCAAATTTGCTCGGAATGTTGCGGTTTTCCAACCAACTTCGCGACCATTCGGAATGTTCCGAGTGAATTGCTCCCGACGATGTAATCATGGGGCTGCTGTCGACTAGTCCTGCGATGCATAAAGAACCATCTAATTTATCTGTTGCCACAAACTGACCGGGGATTCCTTGTAAATGAGTCTTGTTCTCATTCAGCGGAAAACTCATTCCTTCAGCAACGGAGGCGTAATAGATGGGGGTAAACACTTCGTCAGATGAAACGAGTTCGTTATAATTGAAAAATTTATTCCAAGGGCGCAATACGCATTTACCGCTTGAAATTTCAAAGACATGACCGCGTGCATGCATTGTTACATGATTCCAGTGGCTAGAATATATGGTTTGCGCGGTATATTTGAATTTTACGTATTTGCGGTCTAGGGAATAGCTAGTGGAAACTTCGCCTCGTTCCGCTGCTGCAAAGTATTCTTCAAGTTTTGGAAGATGCATTTTACTCCTTCAGCAAATAATCATTGTTAATCACTTTCATAGAAAGCGCTCCTTCAACGATGCTGCTATAAATCGGTTCCTGCGGGCGAATGACGATTCCTTCTTTGTGGTGACCGCTTTCGTATTTGCCTCGTGCTCGTTCAATAAGATCTTGAACGGTAGTGTAGGGGAGTTGATTGCCGATTTCTTCGATTGGGACGTAGTTCAGGTCTGCGGCGAGACAGAACTTTTGCATGTCGAAGAGTCCGATGCGGCGGTGCGTTTTCATGTTGATGACTGTAAATACGAACCATTCAGGTGTAAAGAGCTTGAGGTGATTCTTTTGGATGCCTTCGCTGCAGAATTCCCCTTGCACGGCGATGTTTTTGAATCCTATGGCGTTTGTTCCTGCTTCGATTTTTTCACGGATGTCGTTCTTGTGTACAAACTTCCAAAAGGGGCTTTTTCCGTCGTCTGCATATTCGTAATTGCGTCCGCATACACCGAACTTTCCATCGATGTGGTACATGGTGACGCTGGTGCCGTCCATCTTGGTCGAGATGTAATATGGTACGCCTTTGAATTCTTCAATCAGTTCTGGAGCTGCTTGCACGCGGATTTCGTCTGTTTTCGGGATGCCATAGGGCATCGGGCCGATGATTCTTCCGCTGCCTGTGGCGACTTCGGGGATGCTCCACTTGCGGACGCCGAGAATTTCGGTGACATCGTCACCGATTTGCGGCTCTTTAATGAAATTGCTGGAATCATGCAAAATTGAAATAGGGAGGGCGAGGCCCTGCGAAATCTGTCCACGGAAACGTTGCGTCTTAAGGAGAAATCCTTCTCCCATCAGGTCGTTCTTCTTGTAGCAGGCGTTTCTGAGAAATTCAAATTTCGGATTGATTGGCAGGAATGCGTCCACTTCGAAATAGACGCACATGTCTCCAATGTGAAATTCATCCCTCTTCGCAACGCATTTCCAACCAAGAACGGACACGACTTCGATGCGGTCGGCACCTTCAATTTGTTCAATGTTTGAAATCTGTTGTACAGATGCAAGCTTTCTATCCATGTTTTACTCCTTCTTTCAACATACTGGATGTAATCTATATTCCGCGTAATTTGCCCGTCAAGGGGTGGAACTTTTTTGAAATTTTTATGAAAATATGATTTACCTATTGCATTGTTTAAAATTTTGAATTATATTTTAAGTGTATTAAAAATTTGAGGGAGAAATGGATATTCTTTTTGAAGATAAAAATTTGGAAAAATGTGCTACGGATAGGGGGTATGCGCTGAAAAGGCTTGGCCAGCGGCGGGCACAACGTTATGTTGAGCGTCTTGCGCAGATTGGTGAAGCGGCAAATTTTGAGTGCTTGCGGAAATTGCCTGGTCATTATCATGAATTGGTCGGGAATCGTGCGGGGCAATGGGCTTGTGATTTGGATCAGCCGTATCGGTTGATTTTCAAGAGCAATAACGAGGGGCCTGTTGTGCAGATTGTGTGGGCTAGGGAACGTGTGGCTAAAATTTTTGAAATAGTAGATTATCATGGGTAACGATATGAATGAAAGCATAAAATTATGGTATGTTCCTTCTCCAGGAAGCGAATTGGCCGAAAAACTTGAAGAAATGGGCCTTGATGCAAATGACTTGGCCGCTCGCATGGGCTATACGCCTAAGGCTGTCAATGATATTTTGCAGGGCTATTCCCGTATAACGCCAGAAGTGGCAATTTCATTGGAATTGATAACGGAGATTCCTGCCATTTATTGGCTGCGTCGCCAAATGGCGTATGACGAATTCCTTTCTCGTGAGCGAATCAAGGCTTCGCTTTCGGATCAGTCTCTTTGGAAAAAGTCTTTCCCGTCAGAAATCAATGTTCGCGAATGGGTGCGGCAAGATGGAGAGGACGCTCAATCTTTGATGCCGCTCCTCAAGTTTTTTGCGGTGGCTTCCCCGAAGGCTTGGGACGGTTATTACAAAAAGGCGCAGTTGAAGGTGGCGTTCCGCATTTCGTTGGCCGAAGTCAAGGATCCGTATGCGACATCGGCTTGGATTCGCCGTGGCGAGATTCTTTCGGACCGCGATCCGATGGAAAAGCTGGGGCAGATTCCTGTCCGCAAAAAGCTGAAAGCGGCTCTCCCTGAAATCATCGCTTTCGCTGCTGCGAACAAGACTTTGCCGAAACGTGCGAAAAAAATCACTTACATGACGCCTGAAGCGGATGTGGTCGATGATTGCATGACTGGGCTGCAGGAACTTTGCCGCAAAATCGGGATTCGCGTCTTGTTCGTACAGAATTTCAAGAGCGCTCCGATTCACGGCATGTACCGTTGGTACAAGGATGTTCCTTTAATCCAACTGCATGACCGCTTTGAAAAACGTGCGACAATGTGGTTTACGTTCTTCCATGAACTTGCGCATGTGCTTTATCATGGCAAAAAGGGAATTTGTTTGCAAAATATCGAAATTACGCACAATCATCCCGAAAAAGAGGATGAGGCAAACTGCTTTGCGCAAAAGTGTATGCTAGAAGCTGGATTCGAGGTGTAGTTCGTTCTTCTAGAAAGTCCGTTCTCTCACGACGTATTGCGGCGATTGGTTGATGCTGATGTAAATGCGGCCTACGTATTCACCGATGAGCCCGAGCAGGAACATGATCATGCCGCCGATAAAGAGTAATGTGGCGAGCATGCTTGTATAGCCGACGGGAACGTCGGGGAACATCAATTTTTTGTAAATGACGAACAAGCCGGAGGCGAATCCCATCAATGCACAGAACAGTCCGATGTAGGTGGCGGCGCGGAGCGGCTTGACGGAAAATGCGGTAAAGCCGTTAATCCAGAGTCCGATGAGGCCCGCGATGGTGTAGCCAGATTCGCCTTCGAGGCGGCGGCGGTGCTGCACTTGGACGTTGCCCAAATTTTTTGTGGCGCGGAATACAAGTCCGCTGATGTAGGCAAATGGGTTGGGATAGCGCACGATTTCATCGACGATGAACTTGCGCATGATAAAGAAACTTGTGGTGCGGAGTGCTTTGGGCTGCCCGATTATGCCTTCGGCCATTTTCTTGTTGACCCAGCTTCCTAAGCGGCGGAACAGGTGTTGCTTTGAATGCTTGTAGTAGCCATAGACTACATCGTAGCCTTCTTCGAGTTTGTCAACGAGCTTGAATGTTTCGCTGGCTGGGGTTTGACCGTCATCGTCGAGACTGACAACGTAATCACCTGTGGCTTGCCCGTAGCCTGCCATGAGTGCGGAATGCTGCCCGAAATTCTTGGCAAGGCAGATTCCTTTAATTCGTCCGTCTTCTGCGGCGAGGCGTTTAATGACTTGCCATACTCCATCGGGACTACAGTCGTTCACGAGAATGATTTCGTAGTTGAATCTTTTACTCGGTTCTGTGAGTGGCGTTGCTGCGTTACGCGATGCTACGGTGTCGCGGATTTCTTGCACCACAGTTCCAATGGTGTTTTCGCTGCGGTAGCACGGGATGACAAACGAGAGTTTCATTGTAAATCTTCCCACTTGTTACTTTGGGACGAACGTGTGGCGGCTTGCATCATGGCGAGTCCTTCAAGCGATGTCTTGATGCCGCAAACGTACTGGCTTTTGAACGAGCCTGTCGCGAAATATTGCCCGAGGCAATCGGCGATATCTTCGTAGTAGTTGGCAAACGCTTCGATGAATCCGGCGGGGTGCCCTGCCTTGAAGCGGTTGTAACGGGGCTGGTTGGCAATTTTTACGTCGCTGGTGCGGTCGCGGAGGCTCACGTTTCCACGGAGGTCGCATGTCTTGAGCGTTTCTGGCTCAAGCTGGAACCATTCGGCGCTGCCCTCGCTGCCGAATACGCGAATGCGAAGCCCGTTGCGGTTGCCGAGTGCCGTCTTGCTGAACCAAATTTGTGCACGTACGTTGTTTGTATATTGAACAAGCGCTCCTACGTTATCGACAATTTGCGGGAAAAGTCCGAAGGTTGCTTGGTCTGCAACGATTCGTTCCGGGCGTTCGCCTGTCAAAAAGTAAATCATGTTGTGCAGGTGGCTACCGAGGTCCAAGGAAATTTTGGGAATCACGGTATCCTTGAGGCGCCAGCTTTGCGGCTTGGGCGGTTCGCCCGAGGCTCCCAAGCGCATGAAACCTTCTTGCGGCATTTCGACTTGCACTTGCTGGATTTTGCCGAGCTTGCCTTCGGCGATATACTGCTTGAGCTCTCGCACCATCGGATAGCCGGTGTAGTTGTACGTAGTGCAGAAGAATCCCTTGGTTTCTGCAACCTTTCGTGCGATATCTTCGCCTTCTTCAAAACTCGTGGCGAGCGATTTTTCGCAGATCACGGGGTAGCCTGCGTCAAGTGCGTCAATGACGATTTCTTTGTGAAGATCCGTCGGGGCTAACACCACCACTGCGTCGAGTTTGCCCTTTTCGGCTTGCAAAAGTTCCTTATAGTTTGCGTAGGTGCGGTCGTCGGCGACGCCCCAAGTTTTGGCGGTTTCGTGGTTGGTTTCGGCGTGTGTGCTGAATGCTCCGGCCACCAGTTCAAAATGTCCATCCATTTGGCTTGCTGCTTTGTGGACTTCTCCGATGGCAGAATTGATACCGCCCCCGATAAATGCAATTTGATAAGGTTCCTTCTTCATGGAATGGAATATAGTATAAATAGAGGCTATAGGTTAGGTTCTAGGGATTTGGTTTTGAAATTAATCAACGATTATTTTTACCAAATCTGTCATGCGGGCAGTTTTGTCTTCCATTTCGGCGAGTGTGTCGAATTTGAAAAATACAATTCCTGCCTTGTATGTGAGTTTGTCTGTGATTTTTTCGCCGGGCTTGAACCATAAGAATTTCTCGACGATGTTCTTTTGTATTTCGGGTGCGAAAGCGACATCGCGGACGATTCCGGAACATCCGTTTTCGCCGGCTTCGCGGTCGGACATGACGCAGTGACGCAACCAGAATCCTTGCGTGGGGGAGTCCGTAATGCCGGAAATATCCATGCCGGTTTCGGCCATCTCGATGAATTTCGGATAGTCGATTCCGGTGGCGTACTTGACGAATTTGATGTACAAATCGCCAGGGGGGCGGCGGCAAATTTCGATAATGAAGGGTGTGCCGTCCGCTTTTTCGATGTACTGGATGTGCAGAATGCCATCGACGAGGTGCAATTCACGTGCGATGCGTTCGCTGTAGTCGCGGAGTTTTGAAAGCCCTGCCGCAGATGTCTTGCTTGGGGTATTTGCTCCGCTGACTAAATATTTGTTGACAAAGTATTGCTCGTTATCAGCAAATGCAAATGCGACTTTGCCTTTGACGAGCATTGCCGAAAATCCGTGATTCGTTCCCTGTACAAATTCTTCGACAACGATATGGTCTTCGCGAGTGCGGCTTGTGGCGTTTTTGTATGCTTCACGGGCCTCTTTGACATTTGTGGCGCGATGGATGCCCTTACCGCCTGTCAAGTCAACTGGCTTGACGATAATCGGGAAGGTAAGACTTGCAATAGCTTGCTCGAACTCTTGCTCGTTGTGTACAACTTTTGCTTGCGGTGTCGGGATTCCGAGGCGGGTTGCGAGTGCTCGGTACTTGTCCTTGTGATGGATTTCAAGCGATGTCGCGTAAGAGTCATGTCCGGGAATTCCCAACTTTTCGCAAACATACACTGTCGAAAGTAAAGCAAAGTCATTGCAGCCCGAACAAACGGCTTGAACGCCTTCGCTGCGTGCAAGTTCCAGCATTGTTTCTTTGTTGCTGAAATCTGCAAATACGGTTTTGTCGGCGTAGGGGTGCCCTAGTCCATCGCGGTTGTTCCCCGTGGTAATCACGAACCAGCCAAGTTCTTGGGCGGCCTTGATCAGCGGAATCTCCGCATGGCTGCCGCCTAGCAATAAAAGTTTTTTTTGCGTATTCATTTCACGACTAATATACATTAAAATGTATTAGTCTAGTACGTCAATCCGAATCCGTAGGGGTATAGTCCCTTCTTTCCGTCGCCAACGTTGATGGGGATTTGTTTTGCGTCTTTAGGCCAAGTGTGGGGGAGCTTGCCGGTGGGCTTGACCTTGCCAAAAAGCACGTCTGCAACGCCTGCTCCTTCGCTGCCGGGGAGCCATGCGACAACGAATGCATCGGCGGCATTGATAAGCGAAGTGATGGGGAGCGGGCGGCCGGTAATGAGCACGACTGCGACTTTGTGGCCTGCGGACTGCCAAGATTTGATTTGCGAAATGTATTCGTTGGTGCTGTTGAACGACATGTCGGTTCGTTCTTTCTTGGTGATGATTTTATTGTTAAAGTCATCGCCGCGGTAGTCGCCGAACCATTCTGCGTAAGGGACTTCGCCGATGACATAGACGATGGTGCTTGCTTCTTCTGCCGTTGCGACGCGGGAACCTTGGGCAACTTCGTCAAAGCCTGCTTGAATCGAGGTGGCTCCTGGGACTTCATTGAGAGTGCCCTGCCAACCTTGCGTCCAAGCTCCACATTGCAATCCTGTGTTGTTGGCGTGGCTTCCGGTCACGAAAATTTTGTCTGTAGTGGCGAGCGGGAGAACTTTTTTATTTTTCAATATAACGAGACTTTTTTGCACTGCTTCACGGGCGAGTTGGCGGTGGGCGGCGCTGCCGATGTTGCTTGTAACGCCGACGTAGGCGGATGGGCCGTTCGGGCTGTCGATTCTGCCGGCGCGAATTTTGGCACGCAAGATTCTGCGAGTGGCGTCCTTGACTCGCTCTTCGCTGATGGCGCCGGAGGCGACGAGTTCTTTCATGTTGCTGACAAATGCTTCTGCGGATTGCGGAACCATGGCCATGTCGAGGCCTGCGTTAATCGCATTGCGTATAGCTTCTTTCGATGAAATTCCGGTGACGAGTCCGGGTGAGTAGTCGCCAGCGGCTCCTGGTGTCGTTGAACTTTCGATGCCTTCCCAGTCGGCGATGACGTAACCATCAAAGGCGAGTTCGGTTTTGAGGATTCCTGAGAGCCTTGCCGAATCAACATGCTGATGGATTCCGTTCACTTGGTTGAAACTTGCCATGACGCTCATGGAGCCTTGCTCGATAGCGGCTTCGTAGGGCGGTAAGTATTTTTTGTGGATTTCTTTGTCTGTCAAGGTGGCGTTACCACGGTCATAACCTTTGTCAGTTGCTCCGTCGCCAATAAAGTGCTTGAGTGTCGTGATGACACGCCATTCGGCGTTGTTGTTGTCGCCCTGCTGCCCGCGAACAAATGCGGCTCCGAGGTCAACGGCAAGTTCGGTTGTCTCGCCGAATCCTTCATAAACGCGGCCCCAGCGTTCATCTTGCGGTACGGTGATGGCGGGGGCGAAATTCAAGTCGATGTGAGCTGCCCACATTTCTTCGGCAACGGCTTGCCCGATTCTACGTACAAGTGCTGAATCGCGTGTAGCGCCGAGCCCGATGTTGTGCGGAAAAATAGTCGCTCCGTTCACGTCTGCGACGCCGTGGACGTTGTCCTTGCCGTAGATGACGGGGATTTTATAATTCCAAGCTTTGGTATAGAAGTCGGCCGTGTAAGCTCCGCCCCCTTCGAGTGCGGAACCGCAAACTTTGCCTCCGCAAGTTGTTGCCGGGGCCTTTGCCTGTGTCATTTGGGCGATCATGTCATCGAGGCTCATGTTGGCCATAAGGCTGTCGATTCTATATTCAATCGGATCGCGTTTCAAGGCGATGTTGCCGTAATTCTTTTTACCCGGCACGACGCTGAGCGTTTCTGGAATGAATCCCGCTTTGCGAACGACGATGCTTTGGCCTTTTTTGGCGTTGGGTAGGGTAAAGGCTCCCTTTTCGTTCGAAAGCGCTCGCGTGTTGGACAATAGGTTCGGGAGAGTCCTTGTGGTTACGGCGGCGTTATGGACGGGGTTGCCCGACTCGTCAACGATAGATCCCTTGATATCCGCTTGGGCTATGGCGCTGGCGGCGAATGCAAAGATGACGATTTTTGAAAATTTCATAACTATACCTTGCTTTATAAGGTATAATCTATATTAAAAAAAAGATGTTGTGAAAATTTAAGTCGTTATTTGCTGTGTACGTCCGAAACCAAACGCTATTTTCCGAAAAATTCCTTTACTTTGCTGCATACAAATTCCAGGTCGGTAGGCTTGAGCCCGTAGAACATGGGGAGACGCAGTAGTCTATCGCTTTCGCTTGTTGTAAAGCGGTCTTCGCCCGCGAAACGTCCGAAGCGTTTGCCCGCAGGGGCGCTGTGGAGCGGTACGTAGTGGAATACGGCGAGAATTCCGTTCTTGACCAAGTGCGCAATCAATGCGGTTCGCGTTTTGAGGTCTGCGACTTTCAGGTAGAACATGTGCGCGTTATGAGTGCATTCTGTCGGGATGTAGGGGAGCTGTAAATCACCTGCATCGGCGAGCGGCTGCAAACGTTCGCGGTATGCATTCCAGCTTGCCATGCGGTTGTCGTAAATCTTTTGCGCATTTTCAAGCTCGGCGTACAGATAGGCCGCGTTCAGTTCGCTTGGCAAGTAGCTTGAACCGAGTTCAACCCACGTGTATTTATCGACTTCGCCGCGGTGGAACTGCACGCGGTTCGTGCCTTTTTCGCGGATGATTTCGGCATGGTCGGAGTATTTTTTATCAGTAATGAGAATGGCACCGCCTTCGCCCATGCTGTAATTCTTGGTTTCATGGAAACTGTAGCAGCCGAAATCACCGAGCGCCCCAAGGGAACGGCCTTTGTATGTGGACATCATGCCTTGTGCGGCATCTTCGATAACGAATAAGTTGTGCTTTTTGGCGATGGCGTTAATTGTATCCATCTCGCAGGCGACTCCCGCGTAATGCACCGGCACAATCGCTTTTGTGCGTTCCGTAATCGCGTCTTCAATCAGCTTTTCGTCTAAATTCATCGTGTCGGGGCGAATATCGACAAATACGCATTTGGCTCCGCGCATGGCGAATGCGTCTGCGGTAGAGACGAACGTGAACGAAGGCATGATGACTTCATCGCCGGGTTGGATGCCGCATAGCAATGCTGACATTTCAAGGGCGTGGGTACAGCTTGTCGTCAGAAGTGCACGGGCACAACCTGTTTTTTGTTGAAGCCAAGTGTGGCATTTTTGGTTGAACTGTCCGTCACCGCAAATGCGACCGCTTTCGACGGCCTGTCGTACATAATCGATTTCTGGCCCTACAAAGGGTGGCTGATTAAATGGAATTTTCATAGCGTAATAAAAGTAAATAAAAAAATTTGCTAATGCAAATTACTCCCCATTTTTTGTGCGTTGCGTTTTACTTCTCGATAGCTCTTAGATTGTTGATGGCTATGAAGTTCCCGTCACTTTCTGGTAGAAGTGAAAAGTGACGGAAATCACAAAATGTTTTTATTCCGTTCTTTCGAGAATAATGAGTGCGCGGTCTTGCGTGCTGTTTGGGATGGTGTAAAAGTGCTTGCCGATAAACTTGTAGCCGAAATCTTCGGGATAGAATGATTTTAGTTCGTCTGCAACGGCAGGGCCTTTCATGAAGTACACGCGACCGCCGACCTTGAGGGAATTGGCGATTCGCGGGAGCGTCTTTTCCATCAGTTCGAAGGCGCGGCTGATGACGCCATCGACGGGGATGGTCATGCTGCGGCTTGTGACTTTGTGGCCGAAGACGTCAATGCCTTTGAGGCCCATTTTTTCGATGACCATGTTGAGGAAGTTGATGCGGTTCGGGCGCGGTTCGCACAACGTAAGGCGAATGGACGGATTCACAATCTTGAGCGGAATGCCGGGGAAGCCGGCGCCACTGCCGATGTCGATCATACGGGCAGGCCACTTGGGCACGTAAGCGTTGATGAGCGTGCAGTCGGCGTAATGGCGTTCCACCATCGTCTCGAATGCGTTGAGGCGAGTCAAGTCCTGGTCGTCGTTGTTTGCACGGAGCAGCTGATGGAATTCCCAGATTTGCTTGAGCGTCTCTTGTTGGAGTTCCACGCCGTAGTAATGCAACAGCTTGTCGAGCCCCGCAAGCGAAGGCGTCACGCGCTTGCCGTTGAAAAGCGGAAAGTCGGTACGGGGTGCCTTGAGGTGCGGCACAAAGTCGCGACCAGCGGCGGATGCATTACGGTTTAACGAGTTGCCCGCCGGATTCGTGCGTTGCCTAGAATTTTTCGACCAAGAAGAATTTGCCATACCCAAAATTTAGAAAGATTCAGTCTTATAGTAAACATCAAAAATGTGATACTGTAATAAACCCCTCCCGCATGACGTACTTTTTCACTTAAGGTTACATATTTGAAGAGCGTGAACCCATTCCGGTTCATTTTTGGTCCAAAAGTGCCTTTTTTGCGTGTTTATATAATGGAGGTACTCTTTTGACTAGAATTCTTATTTTCACACTTGCCGTTTTCGCATACGCGTCGCAGTCCCATCTCGATGAAACGATATCCGCTCCACCTTTTGATGAAGCTCAAGTCTTTGAATGGTGGGACGACGGCATTATCACACCCGAACAAGCCGACGAAATTTTTTCGCGACTTGAAGAAGAACATTACGACGAAGCGTGCTTGCTCGCCGAAGTTTACGCCCAGGAGCCGTGCGCCGCGCCAAAGCAAGAGAAAAAGCCACGCAAGAAAAAGCCGAAAGTCGCAAAATCGACACCGCCCAAAAATAAAATAGCTACACCGCCGAAATCCGAACAAAATGTATTCGTCATCCCGCACGGACATGTCGCGTGGAAAGGCCAGTTCGATTCCGACGGGCACTTGAAAAAACACCGCAAGGAATTGCAGGTCCAGTTTTACCATTTCAAATTGCGTCTCGGTTCGCAAGAACTGCTGACCTACCAACGTGATGGTTTTGAATCTCATTTTGGACAAATTTCAACTATCGAACTTCACAGCCACCTGCCGCTCGACACGCTATGGGGCACGGCTTTTTTCTTCCCCATCGGCAAGCTCAAATTCGGGGCCGCACTTGACTCGTCAAAAACTTTCCAAGCGCAAATTGATTTTTCTGTGGACCGGAGCAACAAAATTGCCGCCTCTTACTGGAAATTCCCGGACGCAAACGCAGTCGCATTGCAAGCCCGCTCGACGCTCGGACAAGTTTCCGCATGGTACCAATTCGGGCAAGACAGGCCGCTCGTCAAAATCCAGCTGCAAAGCGAGAAACGATGGATTTCATGGAAAACGACCGCCTACATCCACGGAGATTCCATCCCGCTGGGGCTGAATTTGAGCAAAGGCATCGCCGAAAACTGGCTTTGGGCTTCGCAAACGGTCAACCTCCAATGGCCTGAAATGCAAAATGCCGTCCTTTCGGCCAAAGCCCGCGTCTTGAGCCCCGTCGCCACAGACTCCGTCAGCGCGCGTTTCAAGCTTTCGCTAGAGGCAGGCCCCAAGCGTTTACGCCCAAGCTTAAACGTCACCTGCCTCGAAGCCAGCGACAACTGCAAAACCACGGAATGGAAAAGCGATATAGAATCTTCATGGGAACGCTTCTCGCTCCACGCAAGCGCCAAGCTCCGCCACGAAAACCGCACGGAACCGCCAAAAATCGAATTCGGGGCAAGCTACCGTACGCCTCTCGCCCTCGCCAAATTGACCGTCGCATTCCCCGAAGCAAACCCTGCGAATGCCGTTTCCGTTCAGAACGAAGTAAAACTCGACAGCGATTTTCTCGGTTGCAACTTCATTTTTGCGTTCAAAAAGACGAAAACAAGACCGTTTTCGCCCAACTATGCCCACTTGAACGCCTCGCTAAAATTTTGAGACATTTTTTCCCGAATGCATTTATTTTTCACTTTGTGGATACTTTTGTAACCATTATTTTTTAAAATATTTTAACTTGGAGTATTGGATAATTATATTATTAATAGTACCCAAACACTCTCGGACTCCTTTAGGTTCCCTCCTTTGCCTAAAGGGGTTCTTTTTTTTGCAGTCAATTTTTTATCTTAATGGTATGTATTTTATAGCTGCAATTATTGGAGTTTTTGTTTTTTTGCCTTCCATCGCATTGAATATCGCGCTTGCTTTGGGAGCGCCGTTAGGCATGTACGCGATGAATGGTCGCCATAGAGTTGTTCCGCAGGAGGTCCGCCGGGCGTTCGTGCTGCCGATTATCATGCAGTTCGTGGCGCTTTTCACCATTTTGAGTGCCGGGCATGTGCTGCCAGAAATTATTCCGTTCGGGATTACGCGGATTTTGGCGTTTTTCTTTGCGGTTTATTTGACGTTTTACACGGCGACGGTCTTTTTTAGCTTGAGTGCCAAAGAACGCCATGTCATGGGACCGCTCGCCGCAGCGTCCACCATCTGCTTCTGGATTGTCGCGGTCGGGACGATTTAGACGATAGAAGATAGAAGATAGAAGATAGAAGCGGCGGAGCCGCAGTAGGAAGTAGGCGGTAGACAGTAGGCAATGAGAATTGAGCTATGAGTAATGGCGATGTGTATTACAGAAGTGTCATCCTGGAGGGAACTTCGTGACCGATAGGATCCACAACGTTTATGGACTCTATCAGCACTCCGTGCGTTCTGAGTGACAGTTGAGAAAAGAGGAAAAAGGCAAAATGGACGAACAAAAAACAGCACCGAAGCACAATTACCAAGTGGATTTAGACCGCATTATTCGCCGTCTTGAAAAATCGGGCGAGGTGCCGACGCTTTTGTTGCATGCTTGCTGTGCGCCGTGCAGTAGCTACACGATCGAATACCTTTCTCAATATTTTAAAATTACTTTGTTCTATTACAATCCGAATATCGCGCCTGCCGAAGAATACCAGCACCGTGTCAATGAGATAAAGCGCTTCGTTGCAGAATTTAAGACAAAATATCCAGTCACGCTCGTTGAAGGCGAATACGACCCGAAAAAATTTTACGATGTTGCACGTGGACTTGAACACGAACCCGAGGGCGGGAAACGTTGTCGTAAATGTTTCGAATTGCGACTTGCTGAATCCGCGAAACTTGCAAAAGAATTGAACTGCGACTACTTCACGACGACGCTCACCATCAGCCCGATGAAGGACGCGCAAGTGTTGAATGAAGTTGTACAGGAACAATGCGATATTTACGGCATCAAGCGATTGCCCAGCGACTTCAAGAAAAAGGGCGGCTACAAGCGTTCCATACAACTGTCGCACGATTACAACCTCTATCGCCAAAATTTTTGCGGATGCGTCTATTCCATGCGAGACGCGGAAGAACGCGAGGCGAACAAGACTGCCATGAATACTGCTCAATCAACGGACAATTAAGTCAATAGCATCTAAAACGACGATTAGCCGGCTGACATAAAAAGTATTATTTTATATACTTTCATAGAATGAAAAATATTTGGATTTATGCATTGGTGATTTTCTTTATGTTCATCGGAGGGGGCTGTTCCGATGATGTCGCCACTGCGCACGAAGAATCCAGTTCATCTGAAAGTTCCGCCATTATAATATTGACGTCGTCTAGTGAATTTTTCCCGATTTCATTTTCCCGTCCTACAAAAACGGTCTTTTATTTTTCAAATAAAGTCGAAATTAGAAGTTCTTCGTCCGCGCCAAAAAGTTCTTCATCTAGCAAGGTGAGATATTCCAGTTCAAAACAAAAATCTTCATCTAGTGTTGCGTCGTCTAGTTCTATCGCAAGTTCTAGTTCCATTGGCCCTAGGTCCAGTGCTGATCTTCGTTTTTATGATTGCGAACAATATGATTGCGTTACCACGGAGTATTTGAATCCTACCATATCTTATGGCGAACTTTTGGACAAACGAGATAATCAGGTTTACCGAACCATCGTTATCAGCAACCATGTGTGGACTGCTCAGAATATGAACTTTAAAACGGAAGATGACTCTCTCGCTAAAAGTTGGTGTTACGACAATAAACCTGAAAACTGCAAAAAATATGGGCGACTCTACACTTGGAATGCTGCGCAAAAAGTCTGTCCGGAAGGTTGGCACTTACCCACCGTCGATGAATGGTTTGAACTTATTGATGACCACACTTGCGGAATTGAAGAAGATGAAGATTATCTCGACATGTATCATTGCGCTGGTACATCATTGAAATCGCTTCAAAGTTGGGAAGATGCTCTCCCAAACACCAACGAACATGGTTTTTCCGTAATTGCCGCAGGAATCATCGCTTCAAATGAATTCAAATACATTGGCAAAGTAAGTGATTTATGGACATCTACGGCCCCTTATGAAAAATATGCTGGAATTGTCACTTTTGATAGAACGGAAGATTTCGTCACAATTGCCTTGACCGACAAATCTTACGGACTTTCCGTCCGTTGCGTCAAAGGGAAAGTGGAGTAAGACGAAAATAAATTTCGTAAGCACGTGTGTTTTCTATCTTTAGGTTTATAAACTTTTAAACCCCATAAGTTCCATTATGTACGATCCTCGATTTTTACCCATTTGCAAAGAAGACCTGGACGAACTCGGTTGGGATTACGTTGACGTGATTATCATCAGCGCCGACGCTTACGTTGATCACCCTTGCTTTGGGCATGCGGTTGTCGGACGACTTTTGGAACACGAGGGTTTGCGCGTAGCGATTTTGCCGCAGCCGAACTGGCGCGACGACTTGCGCGATTTCAAGAAACTCGGGACTCCGCGACTTTTCTTTGCGATTTCGAGCGGTATGGATTCCATGGTGAACCACTACACCGCCGCAAAGCGCCTCCGCAGTGACGACGCCTTTACGCCGGGGAACAAGGCAGGATTCCGCCCCGATTACGCGACTTATACATACGCAAAAATCTTGAAGAAGCTCTACCCCGATGTGCCGCTGCTCATTGGCGGTCTCGAATCGAGTTTGCGCCGCGTGACGCATTACGACTACTGGAGCAACAGACTCAAGCCGAGCATTCTTTTCGATACGCAGGCCGACATTCTCGTTTACGGCATGGGCGAAAAGCCGCTCAAGGAAATCGTTCGGTTGCTCAAAAAAGGCGTTCCGTTCTCTAGCCTCAATTCCGTTCCGCAGACGGCCTACTTGGCGCCCAAGGGCAACGTTCCGAAGAACAGCAAGTGGGAAGACTTGCGTTTGTACAGCTACGAAGAATGTTTGGAAAGCAAGCGAAACCAAATCGAGAATTGCCGCAGGGTGGATATCGAATGCAACAAGTGGTTCCAGCGCCGCATTCTGCAAGATGTCGCCGAGCAGACCGTGGTCATTAACCCCGCCTACCCGCCGATGGAATACGGCGAACTCGACGAAAGCTTTGAATACCCGTATGCCCGCGAGCCGCACCCGCGTTACAAGAAGCGTGGCAACGTGCCAGCGTTTGATATGATCAAGTTCAGCATCAACACGCACCGTGGATGTTTCGGCGGTTGCAGTTTCTGCGCCATCAACGCACACCAGGGCAAGTTCATCGCGAGCCGCAGCCGCGAAAGCATTCTGCGCGAAGTCGAAATCGTCACCAACATGGAAGGCTTTGCCGGGACGATTACAGACCTCGGCGGCCCCAGCGCAAACATGTACAACATGCGTGGCCGTGACCCGAGCCGTTGCCAAAAGTGTGCCCGCGCAAGCTGCCTCACGCCCAAGATTTGCGACAACATGGACACGCACCACGCCGAAATCTTGAGCCTTTATCGCGAAGTGCGCAACCATCCTAAAGTGAAACACCTGTTCATCGGAAGTGGCGTTCGTTACGACATGCTCTTGCAGGAGACGGATGACGAAGAACTCCGCAAGGACCACGAGGAATACGCCCGAGAACTCATCGACTACCACGTGAGCGGACGATTGAAAGTGGCCCCTGAGCACACCAGCGACGCCGTGCTGAAATTGATGCGCAAGCCGAGCTTTACGTTATTCCACAAGTTCAAGGAATTTTTCGACGACGAATGCAAACGCATCGGCAAAAAGCAACAGCTCATTCCGTACTTTATCAGTAGTCACCCCGGCTGCACCGAAGCCGACATGGCTGAACTCGCGCTCGAAACAAAGCAATTGGGTTTCCAGTTGGAACAAGTGCAAGACTTTACGCCAACGCCGATGACCATTGCGACCGAAATGTTCTATGCCGAAATGACGCCGGACGGAAAGCCGCTCTTTGTCGCCAAAACGCCCGAAGAAAAGGCGAACCAGAAGCAATTCTTCTTCTGGTACATTCCGGCGAATCGCCCGCACTTGCGTGAAGTTCTGGAACGCCTCAAGATGGGTAAGGTCAGCCGCTTGCTCTTGAGCCGCACCGCCATGGCCGAAGGCAAGGAATACTTCCCCAGCAAGGAACGCGAAGAAAACGAAGACTTCCGCAAGCGCGAAATGCAAAAGCGCGACGAACGCACAAATGCATTGCGCCCGAAAAAAGAGAAAGTCAAGAACCGCTGGCGCGATGACGGGTATGAGCCGCGAGAATCCCAGTTCCGCGAAGAGCGCTTTAGTGAAAGTCGCGGGAACCGCTTCGGCGAAAGCCGCGGATTCAGCGAGAGTCGCGACCGCTTTGAACGCGAAGGAGAACGTCAAGAACGTCGCGGATTCCACAGCGAGCGCCGATTTGACGATCGCAGAGATTTCGAACGCAACGAGAATCGCCGCGGCAATGTTTTCGAAGACCGCCGCGACTTTAATCGCCGCGGGAATCAGCAGAATGCGCCGTTCCGCGAGCACCGCAATGTCGAAGACAAGAACCGCTTCAATAGCGGCGAGATAAACCTCGCCAGCCGCCGTTCACACGGCAAAGGCTTCAAGAAACCCACGTTTAAAAATAAGTAAACAGTGGTTAGTGGCTAGTGGTTAGGAAATCCATTAGCGAAAGAGCGACATCCCTGTGTTTTCTTTATTCGTCATGCCCAAATTTGACTGGGCTTTTCTTTTTAATCTTTTTATATTATTTCTCAATGCTTCGATCCCATTTCATTCCACAATTCATTCTTCGAGCCTTCTGTGAAGGCGATAAGATTCAATATATGGATCTTACGTCAAAGACTGTTGAAGCTAGAAATCCCCGCTCTATTTTCAGCGAGGATGGTTATTATCCCGAGCAATTGGAACATGACTTATGCGACAAAATCGAACGAGATTTTGCACCCGTGCATAAGAAAATTATTGCATCTACAGGTAAACTAACCTTGTCTGCTGCGGAGATGTTTCTTTTAAAAAAGTTTCTACTGATATCTGTACTCCGTTATCGTGCAAATGAGAAAGAAGACGAGAATATCATAGAACTATTCTCCGAAACCAAACTAGAGGCCATTAGAGGAGATTTTTTCGAAAACATTAACAAGATTCTAAAATGCCAATCAAAAGAAGAAATAACCGATTTCTATAATTATGAACATTCCCTGACAAACTTGAATCGGCCATTAAAAATCGAAGTGAATACGCATTGCAAACATTGTTTATGACAACTCCCCACGATTATACGGTTTTTCCGTTGTCAAAGAACATTGCAGTTTTGTGCATGAGCCCGTTCTATAAGTTATTGGCCGACAATCCTAAATTCACAATCGCCAAGGATTCAATTCGCGATATTTTGGGTTTTGGTAACGGCTACATGCTCAAACCAGCACGCGTTTCGTTTGACCGCAACAAGAAACCTATTGATTACGGTTTTGACATCAAACCTCTCTGCGCTCGTGATATAACGTTCCTAAACAAACTATTGCATCAAAATGCCGAAAGCCATATCGCATTTGCCAATCGAGAAAAGATTGGAATAGAGCTATAGCAACATCCTCTTGACACCCTTCCTCCACAAATCTATATTCCTTTCTGTAATTTCGACAATCCTCGTGACAGTCGGCATAGACCTTTGGGTCCGTACGTGCATCCGCGACGGGGCTCATCAACCTTCTTGTTGATGTAGTTGGATAGCTGGCAGGAACACGACCTGCTCGAGAGCGCCGTAAAACGCGCCAAGTAACGCCGAGGAAAACCCTCGCCAACAACATTGCAAGATCATCCCCCAAATGTGACCTCAAAATAATTCGCTAAAATCAAGCGAGAACTGGAGCCTTATGGATCAAAAAAAGGAACTAACCGTAACCAAAGAAATCGCTATTATCGACGAGAACTCACTGAAATCTCGAATTTTTACAATTCGAGGCATCAAAGTGATGCTTGATTCTGACTTGGCAGAATTGTATGGCTATAGTACAAAACGATTCAATGAACAAGTAAAAAACAATATTGAAAAATTTGACGAAGATTTTCGGTTTCAAGTAACAAAAGAGGAATATAGAGAAATTCTAAGGTCGAAAAAGGGGATGCGGACAATAATTTAGACAGATTGTTTGTCCAAATATAGTTTCCGGTAATCCGCTGGGCTCATTCCGTTGAGCCCGACCTTTATCCGTTTCGTGCAAAACCATTCCAGATATTTTTC